>X363_Desmarests_Spiny_Pocket_Mouse__coassemble_142_pt1 | contig 56249 bp, 43 predicted proteins | sample X363_Desmarests_Spiny_Pocket_Mouse__metabat2_high_PE_013 | metagenome-assembled genome bin X363_Desmarests_Spiny_Pocket_Mouse
TTCGCCTCAGGCCAAAATCTGCTCCGGCATCCGCAGCTTATCTTTTCACATTTATTATTAAACACCCTCTTAAAAAAGACGTTGAGCGCATCATTGCTGAATACTTAGAGGACAAATAGCCACATGTTCAGCGGCCTTTAATATCCGTGAGATCACCGCCCTCGTACATCGTAGCTGTTTTTAAGGGATTTTATATTTTTCCTGTGGGGAAATAGTCGTAAATTTGCGTATTGTCAAATTGCAGCCTTACTCTAATCCCCATTTTCCCTGATGAAAAAATATCTTCTGTGCGCGCTCATGGCCGCGGTCGCTCTGACAGTGGGCGCGAAAGATCATGATATGATTGCCGATGGAGCCGTCCCCGGCGCGTTCCCCATGATATCATCCGCCGGTGTCCCGGCCATTGTCCTCGACAGTGCCGACGCGCGCGGTATCGACATCGCCGCCCGCAATTTCGCCAACGATATGCGGATGGTGTCCGGCATCGCCCCTGAGATCAGGCATTCCGTCACCGACGGCCTCCAGATTATCGCAGGCACAGCCGACAGCCGCCTCATAAAGGATCTCGCCAAAAAGAAAAAGGTGGATCTGAAACCGCTCAAGGGCGCGGTGGAGAAATATCAGATCTCTTTCATCTCCGACCCCGAGGCCATCGTGGTGGCCGGCAGTGACCGCCGTGGCGTAATATACGGCATCTATGAGCTGTCCGAGCAGATCGGCGTGAGTCCCTGGTACTGGTGGGCCGACGTGCCGGTGGAGCATCGCGACGAACTGTATCTGAAAAAAGGTACCTACACAGCCGGTGAGCCGGCCGTGCGCTACCGTGGCATATTCCTCAACGACGAGGCTCCGTGCCTCACTTCATGGGTGAAGAATACATTCGGCACCGACTACGGTGGCCGTGATTTCTACGCCAAGGTGTTCGAGCTGATCCTACGTCTGCGCGGCAACTATATGTGGCCGGCCATGTGGGGCTGGGCCTTCTATGCCGATGATCCCGCCAACAGCGACCTGGCCGATGAGATGGGCGTAGTGATGGGCACCTCGCACCACGAGCCCATGGCGCGCAACCATCAGGAGTGGGCGCGCCGCCGTGGCGAGTATGGCGCATGGGATTACGCGCGCAATCAGGAAGTGATCGACCGCTTCTTCAGCGAGGGCGTGCGCCGTGTGGCCGACAAGGAGGATATCATCACCATAGGCATGCGCGGCGATGGCGACGCTCCCATGGGCGGCGAGGAAGGCAAGGATCATGAATATGTGTCGCGCGACCAGGAGAATCTGAATCTCCTGCGCAAAATCATACGTAACCAGCGCGAGATCATCCGCCGTGAGACCGGTAAGGCGCCCGAGAAGCATCCCCAGCTCTGGGCGCTATACAAGGAGGTGCAGAAATACTACGACATGGGGCTGCGCGTGCCCGACGATGTGATAATCCTGCTTACTGACGACAACTGGGGCAATGTCCGCAAGCTCCCTTCCGAGGAGGAACTGAGGCACCCCGGTGGCTACGGCCTGTACTACCATGTGGACTACGTGGGTGCTCCCAGAAATAGCAAATGGCTCAACGTCACCCCGATCCAAGGCATGTGGGAGCAGCTCTCGCTGGCTGCGGAATATGGCGTGGACCGCCTCTGGGTGCTCAATGTCGGCGACCTTAAGCCCATGGAATATCCCATCACCCTCTTCATGGACATGGCCTGGGATCCCTCGCGATACACCGCGTCCAATATACATGACCATACGCGTCAGTTCTGCGCCCGCCAGTTCGGAGAGGCTCAGGCCGATGAGGCAGCGCGCATCCTTGACCTCTACTGCCGCTATGCCGGACGTGTCACCCCCGAGATGCTCGACAGCGCCACTTATAATCTCGACAGCGGAGAGTGGCGCGATGTCCGTGGCGATTTCCTAATACTCGAGGCGGATGCCACGCGTCAGTACCAGATGCTGCCCGAAAGCTACCGCGATGCCTACAAGCAGCTGATACTCTTCCCGGTGCAAGCCATGGCCAACCTCTACGATATGTATTACTCGCAGGCTATGAACCACAAGCTCCATGCCCAGGGTGATCCCGCATGCAACCTCTGGGCCGACCGTGTGGCCAAGTGCTTTGCCCGAGACAGTGCTCTCTGTCACGACTACAACAATGTGATGGCCGGTGGCAAATGGCGCGGCATGATGACACAGAAACACATCGGATATACCTCCTGGAACGACGATTTCCCCGCCGACGTGATGCCCGAGGTGTTCCGCATCTCCGACGGTGCCCCGCGCGGCGGCTATGTGGCCACAGCCAAAGATGGAATGGTCGTGGTCGAAGCTCCGCATTTCACCTCAGCCACCGATGGCCGCGGTGCCGGATGGCAGGTGATTCCCGGTGTCGGCCGCACCCTTGGCGGTGTCACACTGATGCCCCGCAAGGGCGACCTTACCGGGGCCATGCTCACCTACGACATGGAGATTCCTACCACCCGGCGTGACTCCGTGGATGTGATAGTAGTTCTGAAATCCACCCTCCCGTTCCACGATGCCGACGGCCACAGCTACACCATCGGCTTCGAGGGCGCAGGCAAGCGTACTGTGAATTTCAACCGCAATCTCAACGAAGACCCCGAGAACGTCTATACTGTATTCTATCCCACCGTCGCTTCACGCGTGGTCGAGAGCCGTGTCACCCTGCCACTGCCCGCCGATGCCTCCGGTCGGCTGTCATTGCAGATTTCGCCCCTCGATCCCGCCATAGTATTCGAGAAGATAGTCGTCGACCTTGGAGGCTACGCTCCCTCCCGCCTCTTTGGCGACGAATCACCCCTCCGTCCGGCGCACCCGGCCGAGTAATAGGACTCTGCACACGCCATTTTGTGCTTGTTGCGCAGATCTTCCGGAAAAATTGAGCAATAATGTTGGCTTATTAGACATTTATTCGTATATTTGCGTTGGATTGCCTCGGGCTATAAAGATAGCGCCGTGCATCCCACGTTCTAAATAAAAGGTGTTATTGAAATTTTATCTTCTAAAGTCAAACTTCGCAAATTTGAAATTCCACGGAGATAAGGTTGGCAATAGCACCTGCATCGGTTGCATATACCCCGCCATGCCAGGCGGAATATATAGCAAAAGCGGTGTGGGGCTATTGTTTTATCCGTGGAATAGGTGAAGCGAAGACCTGACTTTAGGATAGAACAGAATACATTCCTCACACCTTTTTTCATATCCCGTATCATCTGTTTAAATGAATACATTTGGCACATCTATGCGTCGATGTCATAGCTTTTTATGGGGATGATGAATGAATCTTGCACTAACTAAAACAAATAATTATGTCACACAAGAACAAAGATGGACAAGGAGAAAAACTTTTCCTATTCATCGTCTTCATAGCAATCTGCGCACTCCTGTGCCTGATATTGTAGCCGCCGCGCAATAGTATTCGTTGACCGGCGGCCCAAGATGCTCGCGTCCGGCAATGTGCAGATTTCATTTGCCAATGCGCTCACTTATTTGTATCTTTGCACATGGAATCGAGATCACCGTTTATAATGGATAAGCGGCGGTCATATTCTATTTGTATAACCAACACCCATAGACTTGGACCCAGACTCATTCCCGGCCGCTATACCGCTGGCCACAATTCTTGCAGATGTGGTGAATACACCGCACTTCGGCACAGCTGAGATAGTGGCTCTCGCCATAGCCCTCGTGGCTCTCCTTATCTCAGGCTTTATCTCCGGCAGCGAGATAGCCTACTTCTCCCTCACAGAAAGCCAGCTGGAGGAAATGGACGATGACCGGCGCACCGAATCCATACGCCGGCTGATATCCCGCCCCGACAAACTGCTGGCCACAATCCTGATTGCCAACAATCTGGTGAATGTCACCATCGTCGTGCTCACCAACTTCGCCCTCGGCCCGATCTTCGCCGGCATGCATCCCGTGGCTTCGTTTGTGCTGCAATCGGTGATCCTCACATTCCTGATCCTGCTCTTCGGCGAGATCCTGCCTAAATTGTATTCCAACAATTACCCCGTGGCGTGGGCGCGTCTGGCCGTGCCCGGCATCAGATTCTTCATGACACTATTCTCACCGTTGTCGCGTATGCTGGTCAGCTCCACATCGTTTGTCAACAATATGGTCACCAAGAAAGTGCACAACATCTCCACCGACGAGCTTTCCCAGGCACTCGACATCACCGATGTCAAGACCGACAGCGACAAGGAGATGCTCGAGGGCATCCTCAGATTCGGCGACACCACCGCCTCCGAGATCATGACGCCACGCATCGCCATGGTGGGCATCGAGAGCGACGCGGATTTCGACGAAGTGATGCAAATTGTGGTCGAGAAAGGCTACAGCCGCCTTCCCGTCTACGAGGAGACGCAGGACAATATCAAAGGCATTCTGTATTCGCGCGACCTGCTGCCCTATATCGGCAAGGCCGGCCGCGATTTCGACTGGCACAAGCTCCTGCGCCAGCCCTACTATGTGCCTGAATCCAGAATGATCGACGACCTTCTCGAGGATTTCCGCAAGAAAAAGATACACCTGGCCATCGTGATAGATGAGTTCGGTGGCACACAGGGTATAGTCACCCTCGAGGATGTGCTCGAGGAAATTGTGGGCGACATCAACGATGAATACGACGAGGAGGACAAGCTCTATACCCGCATCTCGGAGGATACATACAATTTCGAGGGGCGTACCCCGCTCACCGATTTCTTCCGCATCACCGGGGTGGACGAGGACGAATACCGTGCCGTCACTGAGGATGCCGAGACATTGGCCGGTCTGCTGCTTGCCATCAAGGGGGATTTCCCCAAGGACAAGGAGTCGATAGTCTATGGCCGCTGCCGTTTCCTGGTGCTCCATGTGGCCGACCACCGTATCACCGAGGTGCGCGTCCGCGTCATGCCCGAACGACAAGATGCCTGACCCATGCCGCGCCGTCTCTTGCTGATACATATGCTTTTGGCTGCGCTCCTTTGCTCCTGCGCGGGTGGCGGTGATGATGCCGCCGTGCCCCGCCGCCGCGCATATCCGCGCCCTGCTGCGCCCGACACCGCGTATGTTGCACTTGACTCCCTGCCCGTTCGGTTTTTAGTAAATGCCTCGGCATCAGTGGTATCGCGCTCCGCCACATCCGGCTCCCGCAGCGTGGATATCGCCTATCCGCAGTACGGTGCCACCGTATACTGCACATTTCTGCCCGTTGCGCCGTCCGGTTTCAAAGACGCCGCCGACAACCGTCTGGAGCGCATCTATCTCAATCTCCACGGCGCCGACCCGGATGTGAGAACGGTGGTCAACGATGCCGGGTTTCTGACACTGCTCGTCACAGCTCCCGCGGCAAAATCCACCCCTGTGCAGTTTCTGGCCTACGATGAGGATAAGCCGGATCTGCTTGTTTCCGGAGCGGCATTCTTTCACAATGTGAATCACGATTCGCCCGTTGATTCCCTCGCACCCATGGTCGATGCCATCGGCCGCGACATCCGCAGGGCGCTCACCTCTTTGGCATACAAATGATTGGCCATATAGTGTGCGAAAGCACCCACATATATTATACGGAGATTCCGCAGGATGTCACCCTCTCACGCCGCGAAAGAGAGCGCGCGGCGGTGTGCCGTCTGCTTGAGCACCGCTTTGGTGCAGGGGCAGAGATAGAGCATGCAGCCTCCGGTGCGCCGCTCCCCATCGGCGGATGCCATATCTCAGTCAGCCACAGTCACAGGCTGGCAGTGGTGGCCGTGGATTCCGTGCGCAAAATCGGCGTGGACGCCGAGGAATACCGCCCCAAGCTCCGCGACGTGGCTCCGCGCTACCTCTCGTCCTACGAGCTGGATCACGTGCTCACCGACGATGATTACCTGCGGCTATGGACATCCAAGGAGGCCATCTACAAACTCGCCGGCATCCTCGGCCTCTCCCTCGCCGACGGCATTGAAGTGCTCCCCGCTCCGTGCATCCTCCCTGCATCCCGGCCCGTAGCCCTCCACCATTTCCGCGTGGAATCCACCCACCTCACCCTCGCCCGTTGAGTGAATTATATATCGGATTCGTATATATATATATTCACCTAATTAACAAAATTTTCCATGAAAAGTAAAATGACTAAGACAGGGGCATTTTGGCTGTCTTGCCTGTTCTCCGTCGTGCTGTTTCTGATCACATGTTGGTCGGCGGCATTCCAAGATACAACCCCATACTGGATTGAGAGCCTCGGATTTTTCCTGCTCACATATCTTTGTGTTGATGGTTTTTCGAAGCGTATTCCCGGCCTGAATCCCTGGATGATTGGCCTCGCCGTGATTTTAGGGCAGCTGATTATTCAAGGCCCTATCCGCGCCACGGACTTCATGGGCTCGGTAGGGTCGCTTATGATTGTCGTCTCGTGCATAATCGCGATATTGCTTGCCGTATTCTGCTATAAAGACAAAAGACCGTACGCATTCATTATTTCCTACGTCGTGATCTCGCTCTTCAACTCGTTTGCGGCCGACTGGTGGAGCGACTATGTCCTAAAGCTGTAATGTTCATATAAACAACGGATAATGTACTGATAAAGACGGATATATGCGGATTAGACTAAAATGTCCGTGTTATCCGTCTTCTATGTTTACTCCGTTGTCTTTCAGCGCTCTGTATTCTTTTAGGGTACTGTGGGGTGAAGAACGCTCTGCTGCGCGGCGCTCCGATACCCTATTGGGTGTCGACCTTCGCCCCCCGGGTAGCGCTACGCTCACCCGGGGCTATATCTCCCCGCGCACCTGCCGGCGCGCATCTTGGTGTTGCCATTTTGCGTTGTAGTTGCTCTGCGTCCTTTCCCTTGGAATCATCCGCAAAAATCCGTTAAATCGGTTTAGTCCGTGTCGAGATGCACCGCATCGCGGTGCGGAGGTAATAGCCGCGGGTGAGCGAAGCGTAACCCGCGGATCAGGCAGGCCGCCGGCACATGAGGTATTGGAGCGGAGGACGACCGGAGCGTTCTATACCACGATGATTTTCACACGCCTCAGAAGGCGTAATGTATAGACATCCAGATTTCCTGGTGCTTACGCATTTCTCGTTTCATCCGTTGTCTGTCAACAATAGGCAAAAAGAAAGCCGTCGGCGGTAGGGCCGACGGCTTGGTGTATGGGTACGTGGCGCGGATATCTGCAATAGGTGTATCGAAATCCAATGCTATTTTACCGCCACTTTATGGGCGGCCGAGCCGATGGTGACGATGTAGATTCCGGGAGCCACGCTGATGGAGCCTTCGCGGGCTGTGGTGGCGGATATGGCGCGGCCATCCGCAGTGTAGACGTTGACGGGTGCTCCGGCGGGATTGGCGAATGTGATGCAGCCTGCGCCAGTGTCCACAGCGGCGGCATCGGACTTGATGTCCTCAACGCCTGCGGGTAGCGAGACTGTGACAAGATTGGAATTGTCGCTCAACACTTCCGGGCGGATGCGAACTACGCCCTCTTGTTTGCGCACAGCCCAGGAGCCTACCACGTAGTAGCCGAACGAATCACTCGACGCGGATTTAAGGTCGGATACGGCCTGAGATGTTTCGGTGGTGGTGTAGGTGCGTACCGGGAGCACGATTGACGATCCAGCCTGGAGGTCGGCGGTGACTTTCAGATTTGTGATGTACATCTGGCCGGCCTCGGTGCTTGTGATGTGCAGGGCGCAGTTTACGGTGGAGCCAGTGAGAGTGAAATTGTAGTGCTGAAGTTCCTCTGTGAGAGTGAAGTCCTTGGATTCGTCGGTGACGATACCTACGTTGGGGACAAGGCTTCCGATGGCTACGGTGCCATTCTTCATTCCACCACGGCTCATGGCATCGAAGCTGATTGTGACGCAGTTGTCGCTGCCGGCCAGATTGAATACCGGTGATTGCAGGTATGCCTGTCCGAATAGATCTATGTCTTGGTTATTGAGGCCGAGATAGCCCTTGGTCAGATTGGCCATGTTCACGATCCAGTCGCCGTCGAGTGTCCATGTAAGCTCTTTCTGAGGCTTGTCTATGGTGCCATCGGCTGATAGGTCAGAGAAATCTGTGCTGATCAGTGCATATGTCTCGTCGGCCATGGCCTGGTGGGTGCGGAGCACGTGCAGATAATATAGTGTGGCCAGAGGCGAAGAAGTCCATGATGCGGTGAAGCCTTCGGATGTGATGCCAGATGCGGCGGATGCCACTGGAGCTTCGACGTATTCCGGATTTGCCTCCTGTTCTGCGGATGCCTCGGTGACGAGCGTCCCGGCCTTGGCCTTGACCGCATAGTAATAAGCGACATCGAAATCGCCCTCGGTCACACGGTATGATGTGGCGGCAACTTCTTTATCCGAGATGATGTAGTCCTTGTTGAAGGTCTTGGTGTCGTAGTCGTATTTGAGCGTGTATACCGACAGCAGATATGATTCGGCTCCGGTGACGGGCTTCCAGTTGGCGGTGAAGCCATCGGTGCTGAAGTCGGTTGCTTTCAAAGTGACAGGGGCATCCAGACCGCCGTCGGAGATTCTGATATCGTCGAGATACAGGTCATTGTACTGAGCGCAGAAGCTGATGGCTGTCGCGGGTCCCCCTGAGGTCATGGGTAGTGTTATCTCGGCCCATTGGTCGGACACGTCGCCAAACTGCATGCCGTAATTTGTGTCCATGATGAAATGCAGCCCTTGGGCGGATGATTTCACTTTGAATGTGATGGAGTAATTTACGCCGCCCGCGCTCAGGTCAATAGCCGGTGTGGTGAGAACGGATCCGACGGGCAGGTAGATGCTGCCGCCGGCCTGGTGAGCCGAGCCGGTCAGGGTCCAGCCCGGGTTGGACATGAGCTCGTCGAGGTTGGCTACCGGGGTGACATCATATGCCATATCTGTTCCGGCGGTGAAGTTGTCGAAGCTCTCCGACAGCACAACGGCTGCGTTGGAGCATACTGCTGCTGATAAGAATAGGGAAGTAAGAATTTTCCTCATGCGATTGATGTTTTTTATTGGTGGAATTGCAAAATGGCGTAAGATTATGGTGTTTTTCGACAAAATTAGCAAAATAATTGAAATATTAAGCACTTGTTTGCTTAAAGATGGTGTTTTTTTGAGAAAAAGGCAAAAAGAAAGCCGTCGGCGGTAGGGCCGACGGCTTGGGGTGTGGGTATGTGGCGCGGATTATGCCTTACCGGCTGATCCGAGCACGTTTACGATTTTGTGCTTGTAGAGTTTCTCCATTTCGTCGCGGGCCGGGCCGAGGTATTTGCGGGGGTCGAATTCGCCGGGCTTCTCAACGAATACCTTGCGGACGGCGGCTGTCATGGCCAGACGGCTGTCTGAGTCGATGTTGATTTTGCATACGGCGCTCTTGGCGGCTTTGCGGAGCTGCTCTTCGGGGATGCCGATTGCATCGGGGAGCTTGCCGCCGTGGGTGTTGATGATGTCAACATATTCCTGGGGCACGGAGGATGATCCGTGGAGCACGATGGGGAATCCGGGGAGTTTCTCCATCACGGCGTCGAGCACGTCGAATGCCAATGGCGGGGGCACGAGCTTGCCTTCGGCGTTGCGGGTGCACTGCTCGGGAGTGAATTTGTATGCGCCGTGCGATGTGCCGATGGAGATGGCCAGTGAGTCGCAGCCTGTGCGGGTGGCGAAGTCGATCACTTCCTCGGGGTCGGTGTATGTGTGGTGGTCGGAGGATACCTCGTCTTCCACGCCGGCGAGCACGCCGAGCTCGCCTTCGACTGTAACGTCGAACTGGTGAGCGTAGTCAACCACTTTCTTTGTCAGGGCAACGTTCTCCTCGTAGGGGAGGTGAGAGCCGTCGATCATCACAGATGAGAAACCGCTGTCGATGCAGCTCTTGCAGAGCTCGAAGCTGTCACCGTGGTCGAGGTGAAGCACGATCTGGGGATTCTCCCATCCGAGTTCCTTGGCGTATTCCACTGCGCCCTGGGCCATGTAGCGGAGCAGGGTGGCGTTGGCATAGTTGCGTGCGCCTTTGGATACCTGGAGGATCACGGGTGATTTTTCGTCGGCAGCGGCCTTGATGATGGCCTGGAGCTGCTCCATGTTGTTGAAGTTGAAAGCGGGGATAGCGTATCCGCCTTTGATGGCCTTGGCAAACATCTCGCGGGTGTTCACAAGACCTAATTCTTTGTAGCTAACCATATTAAAAATATTGATATGTGATTGTGCAGATATTGATCTTCGGACTGCAAATTTACTCAATTTTTATTAAACATGCAATCATCCTGGGTATTTTGCGATGCAATATCCTGAAAAGATTTTGCATTGTCGGTTGTAGCCGGGGCTTCAGCATTGGTGTGGCGGCGGTGTTCTGACTTTGGTTTTTTATGTCAGGCCGGGGGATTGTGTCGCGATTGCAGAAAAATTTCGTATTTTTGCAATCATGTTACAAACTTAAATCTGATGCGAAAAATGAAAAGACTGATTATGTGCGCCGCGGCTGCGGTTGCCGTCGGAATGTCGGCGCAGGCACAGTTGCTCAGGACCACTGTGGCGCAAGGAGAAATCGAAGGCGTGGAGCATAACGGCCATGCTCTGTACATGAACATGCCATATGCCGAGGCTCCGGTGGGTGATCTGCGCTGGAAAGCCCCGGTGCCGAAGGCTCCGTGGGAGGGCGTGTACAAGGCCGACCGCTGGGGCGACCGGCCGATGCAGCCCGCCGATCCGGGCCAGGGCGCAGGCGGCATGAGCGAGGATTGCCTGTATCTGAGTGTGCAGACCCCGGCCAAGGCCGCTGGGGAGAAGCTGCCTGTGTTTGTGATGATTCACGGCGGAGCGTTTCTGACGGGGTCGTATGCCGGCACACAGGATAGCTTCGTCAACGAAGGCATAGTGTATTGCAGCATAGAGTATCGCCTGGGTGCGCTCGGTTTCATGGCGCATCCGGAGATGAGCAAGGAGTGCGCACAGAAGGTGTCGGGCAATTACGGCATCATGGATCAGATCCTGGCTCTGCAATGGATCCACGACAATATCGCTGCCTTCGGTGGCGACCCTGACAAGGTGACTATCGCCGGTGAATCGGCCGGCGGCATTTCGGTGAGCATACTTTGTGCCTCGCCGCTGTGCAAGGGACTGTTCCGCGGGGCTATCTGCGAGAGCGGCAGCTCGTTCTGGCCTGTGGCCGAGGAGCGCGGCGGCAACACGGCGATATGCAATGTGGCCGGGGCCGAGAAGACGGGACTTGCCTTCCAGAAGACTCTCGGGAAGAAGAATCTCAAGGCGTTACGGAAGATGGAAGCCGATGACATTGTGGCCGCGGCGCAGATGGAGATGTTCTGGCCTGTGGTGGACGGTTATGTGATCACTGACGACCAGTACAAGCTCTATGAGCAAGGCAAATATAATGATGTGAATGTGATCATGGGCTCCAATTCCGACGAGGGGTGTATGTTCACCCGGCCTATGCCGGTGGCCGACTATGAGGCGCGCATGCGCGGCAACTACGGTGACTGGGCCGACAGATTGCTCGCCATATACCCCGCCGCCAATGAGCAGCAGGCATACGGAGCCATGTCGGATGTGTTCCGCGACGGGTCGTTCGCCTGGGGCACCTACGCCTGGGCCAATCTCCAGAGCAAGACCGGCAAAGGCAGGGTGTACATGTACTATTTCGACCAGGATTCGGAGAACACCATCATGCGCAGCCCGCGTGGCGGAGCATCGCATGTGGCCGAGATGCCATTCGCCTATGGCTACAGTTTCGGCGGCAAGATGTCGGAGACCGACCTGCATATGCAGCAGATAATGAGCCGCTACTGGATCAACTTCACCAAGACCGGCGATCCCAATGGCGAGGCTCTGCCTTACTGGGCCACCTACCGCCAGGGCGAGCCTACGGTGATGATAATGCGCGAGGGCTTCTATCTGGACCGTGTGCCTAATCAGATACAGCTGGATTTCTTCGAGGAATTCTTCAAGAGCCGCAGATGAATAGGGCGCAGGGCTAACTTAATTCATGGATCACCCCACAGGGGTGATTCACTTGGTAACCCCGGGTGGAGCGGATGCGAGACCCGGGGAGCAACCAACACTATACATCCGCACTGCGGAGCTGTGCCTCATCACCCCGTCAGTCTATCCAGTCGCGTTTCCAGTATGTCCCCGACGAGATTTCTGTGCCAAAAAGTTCTTCACCGCAAAAGTCTTGTACCGGTGATGGTCTTCCTGCCCCTTGATATAGTTTGCTATGTGCTCCTTCTCATAATAGGAGACAGAAAACGAACCATACCCCCTGGCCCATCCCCGGAACATAGGAAAGCCGGCATACCCGCGGAATGCTACCGATGATGTGGTCTTCAGCTTACGGACATAATCAGGCAAAAGCACAGTCACCGGCACATCCGCCAGAATGTGCACATGATTCATCCAAGCGTTTATCCGCTTGATTGTCACGCCCATGCCGAGGCTGACACTGTTGATGTACGCGAGCAAGATCCGTTTTGTATCCTCGGGAATTGTCGGTTGGCTGTGCGCGGTGCGGAATATGATGTGTTGGAGATTGATGTTGTAGCTCATAGAATCAAGGTCTTGGATTCGCAAAGATATGAAATTATTTGAAATCCTGAGGCACAGCTCCGCAGTGCACAGTAGATGGGGATATCCTGTCCGGGGGTCTCGCTTTCGCTCCACACCCCGGTTACCGAAGGAGCCACCGCTGCCGCGGTGATTTGATGCAAACTTATACTGGGTTTTATCCCATAAGTGAGTTGCGAATGTAGCATCATTGTTTTATGCGATATGTTGAAAAAATATGTTTTATAACATAAGATTCAAAAACTTTTTATACCTTTGCAGCGTTTTTCAATAGGAACACAAGGAAAACCACACTCCGGGGGTCAAGAGAGGCCACGGAACTAAGTCTAATTAAACTATTTATTATGTTCAAGATGTTTAGAAAAGTGGAAGGCTGGATTGAGAACGCCTCGGCTATGCTCTACGTCCGCGACATCAAACGCAAATGATGATGCGACGCCGCGTTCCCTCCGGCATCAAAGGTACAATTTTAATCAACATGTTTCACTAAATTATCAGAACAATCATGGCAATGTTAGAACACATCAAGCATGCCGCAGAATGGTACTTCAGCCACTGTGCAGAATTGTTTGACGACCAGACACACTACTGGTTCTAATGGCGGAAGCCATTTCCTGAGAAATCAATAAAACGTTATAATCCCGACCGGATGCAGCAGCATTCCGGTCAATTTTTTTAGACACACCTAAACAAGCATGCGCATCATCCGGCGGCGTTCGGCGCGGGTGGGCTTTGCGACCGGGGTGGGTGAGATACGGAATTCGGGAAAGGCCACGGGTGGGAGGTCTTTGGGGGCTTTAAGGTCATTAAGGTCTTTAAGGTCATTAAGGTCTTTAGGGTCATTAAGGTCTTTAGGGTCATTAAGGTCATTAATGTCCTTGATTTCGTTGATGGCTTTTAGGTCGGCTTCGGGGTTGAGCATCAGGATGAGTGAGATGAAGAGTGCCTTGCGCATGGGCGGCAGCTTTTCGGGGATCTCGCCGGTGAGCTGAAAGCGGGTGACATCGGCGATGATGCGGTCTTGCATTGGTTTCGAAAGGTGTGCGATGGCGCGGAGGCAGTCGGTAGAGAAGGTGGTGTTCATAGTAATTTCTAATTTTAAATTTTGAGTTGTGAATTATTGCATTGCAAAGATATAGTATATATTTGTAATATGCAAATTAGTTTGATCTTTTTTTGCGCTTTGGGGAAATTTTATATTTTTGTGGTGAATATGCGCATCCGTAGGGCAGATAAATCAAAGATGATCACGGCAGAGCGGCTCGGGCTGGTTGTATTGGCCTGTGTGGCTGTGACGGTGGGCTGTCTGATGGGTGCGGACAGTTGCTCAAGACCCCTTGAGCAGCCACACGCGCAGATGATTACGTCAGACAGCACGGGCGTGGACACTGTAGCCGCGCCTGCTCCCGACGGCCGGAAAATAAATAAGCGTGCCACCCGCAAGGGGAAGGAAAAGAAAAAAGTGGAGCCGCGCAGCCGCGACTATCTCAACGAGCCTGCGCGATAGAACGCTTTTATGGCGAACAACAACGGATTTAACAGATTAAACGGATTTAAGAGTAAATACAGATTCAACGGGTACATACAGATACGACGGATACCTGCGGATGTTATAAATAATCCGTTTAATCTGTTAAATCCGTTGTTGTTTGAGATTTGCAAAGCCGGTGAAAAAGCATTAACTTTGCGCTACTTATATTAATAATACATCACAAAAACAGATATGGCATTAAAATGCGGCATAGTAGGATTGCCGAATGTAGGTAAATCCACACTTTTCAATTGTTTATCCAACGCTAAGGCTCAGTCGGCCAACTTCCCTTTCTGCACTATCGAACCTAATGTGGGCGTGATCACCGTGCCCGACGACCGTCTGACCAAGCTGGTGGAGATGTGCAATCCCAAGTCGATCGTGCCGGCCACGGTGGAGATAGTGGATATAGCAGGGCTGGTGAAGGGCGCGTCGAAAGGCGAGGGGCTTGGCAATAAGTTCCTGGCTAACATACGCGAGACAGATGCCATACTGCATGTGCTCCGTTGCTTCGACGATGACAATATCACGCATGTCGACGGCTCAGTGGATCCCGTGCGCGACAAGGAGATAATCGATGCTGAGCTCCAGATCAAGGATCTCGAGACGGTGGAGTCGCGCCTGGCCAAGACCATCAAGCAGGCTCAGACCGGCGGTGACAAGGTGGCCAAGCTACAGGCCGAAGTGCTTCAGAAATACAAGGACGCGCTGAATCAGGGGCTTCCCGCACGCTCGGTGGAGCTGGACACACCCGACGAGCGCAGATTCGCTAAGGAGCTGTTCCTGCTCACCAACAAGCCCGTGCTGTATGTGTGCAACGTGGACGATGCCTCGGCGGTGAGCGGCAACGCTTACGTGGAGGCAGTGCGCGAGGCCATCAAGGGCGAGGGCTCCGACCTGATGATTGTGGCCGCGCAGACCGAGAGTGACATAGCCGAGCTGGACACATGGGAAGAGCGCCAGGAATTCCTGGCCGAGATCGGTCTGGAAGAATCCGGTGTGTCGCGTCTGATCCGTGCGGCATATTCATTGCTTGATCTGCAGACATTCTTCACCGCGGGCGCCGACGAGGTGCGTGCCTGGACATTTATCCGCGGCTCCAAGGCCCCGCAGTGTGCCGGAATCATACATACCGACTTTGAGAAAGGATTTATCCGCGCCGAGGTGATCAAATATGACGACTATGTGTCGCTCGGCGGCGAGAGCGCGGTGAAAGAAGCCGGCAAGCTCTCGGTGGAGGGTAAGGAGTATGTGGCACAGGACGGCGACATCATGCACTTCAGGTTTAATGTGTAATTTTGAATTTTGAATGTGGAAACGGAATTAGGGATACCGGCTGAGGTGGCCGACTGGACGCAGGCCATAGGATGCGCGGTGACTGTGTGCGACACAGAGGGAGTGGTGCTATATATGAACGAGCGTGCGCGAGCCACATTTGCCAAGCACGGCAATCTCATAGGCAGCAATCTTATGCAGTGCCATAACGAGCGCTCCCGTGCCATGATACGTCATATGCTGGCTACGGGCGACACAAATGCCTATACAGTGACAAAAAACGGTGTGCGCAAGCTCATATTCCAGACACCGTGGAGGCGCGGAGGCGTGATAGCCGGACTGGCAGAGATTTCCATACCGCTCCCTGGAGAGATGCCGCATTACGACCGTGATGCTGAGAAAAGTTGATGCGTATGAAAGGTGGCCTGTGGCTTTTGTTGATTGTCGTATGTGCGGCTCTGTCGGGCCGTGCAGATGATCTTGGCGAAGCCTTGGCCGATCTTGACGAGGTGATAGGCCGCAGCGAGCGATACGACAAGGCTTATGCGGCGCAGATTGACAATATCAAGCGTCAGATAAGCGCCGCCAAAGGCAACGATGAGCGCCAGTATATGCTCAATCGCCGAGCCTACGAGCTGTATCAGTTCTATATGGCTGACAGCGCCATGAAATATGCCGAGGATAATATAGCCATAGCCAGCCGTACTGACAACCGCAGGATGCTGGCAGAGAGCAGTCTGCAAAAAGTGGATGTGCTGGCGCGCTCCGGACTGTTCCACGAGGCTCTGAATCAGTTTGCCGACATAGAGAAGCCTGCCGACCGAGACCTGCAGATCACTTACTATCTGGTGATGTACCAGCTGTGCCAGTATGCGTCGGAGTATGCCGAGCGAGGCGTGTATGAGAGCCTGTATTTCTCCCGCAAGCTGCTGTATGCCGACAGCATTGTATCTATAGCCGAGCCTAATTCATTTATATACAATACTGTGAAAGGCAGTCTGCTTACTGAGAGGGATGGCAGCCCCGGCGCTGCCATAGAATTTTTGCAGGATGCGCTGTTGCAGTATCACCCCGGGGTGAGGGAGTATTCCGTGATCACGTCGCAGCTTGCCGGCGCCTATCTTCAACAGGGCGACAGTCTCAGCGGTGAGATCTATGTGGCCAGGAGCGCCCTGAGCGATGTCATGGCCAGTGTGAAGGAGAATGTGAGCATGCGCATGCTCGCCGACATGCGTTACCGTCAGGGCGACATACACCGGGCGCACCAGTACGTGACAAAAAGCCTGGTGGACGCCAATTTCTATTCGGCGCGTATGCGCAACCTCCAGTCGGCCTCGCTTATGCCGATTGTGAACACCGCCTATAGCCGCATGCAGTCCGACAGGCAGTCGCTCCTGAAGTGGGGCATGATTTTCGTGAGTGTCATCACGCTTGTGATTGTGTGCTCGTATGTGATTATCCGCAGACAGTACCGTAAGCTGTCGGCCAGCCATTCCAAGTTGGAGCAGGCGCGCCACGAAGTGCTGGAATCCAACCGGCGTCTGCAAGAGGCTTACGAGAGCCGTCAGGAGGCCGCCGCGCAGCTTGAGGTGCTCAACCGGCAGCTGCTTGAGGCCAATGGTCTGAAAGATACGTATCTGAGCCAGTTCATCTGGCTATGCTCCAGTACGATCAACAAGATGGACAGTTTCCGCAACCGTCTGTTCCTGTTGGTCAAGACCAACCAGAAGGCGGAATTGCAGGCAGCTCTCACATCCACCAAGGATATATCCGAGATGTCGGGGGATTTCTACCGGGCTTTCGATGAGGCCTTTCTGGCGATAAAGCCTGATTTCATAGACAGGCTGAATTCATTGCTGAAGACTCCGATACAATCAAAGGGATCTTCGGGGCTCACCACTGAGCAACGCATATTCGCACTGATCCGTCTGGGTATTTCCGACAATCAGAAGATAGCTGATTTTCTGCATTGCTCCATCTCCACGGTGTACACTTACCGCTCCAAGGTGAAGATGAGAGCCAATAATCCCGATAAGTTTGATAATGACGTGATGTCCATTTGATAACCGCGCTTAAGAAAGCATTTAGATTTTTATTTGTGTAGATTTTAGTGTAATTTCTGATTGTCAGGCATTTGGTGTTTGATATTATTTTGATTTTGTTTATACGGTATTTTTTCTTAACACACCTGAACTTAATTTTGCCTAAAATTGTTTAATACCATAGATCAGAAAAAAGTTTTTAAAAAAAGTAAAAGAGCGGGCTGAAAACTCCTGACCCCGCAGTAAAAGAATTAACGAAAACAGAATCTTAAATCTTTTTAATTTCTATTTTATTATGAGTCAAATCCTAACAAAGCCTGCGCTTCGCCGCTGTATGCTTTTGCTGATTGGACTGCTGACAATGTCGCTCACCGCGATGGCTCAGGGTACTGTGACCGGTACCGTGACCGATGAGACCGGCGAGACTCTGATCGGCGCCACAGTAATGTTAAAAGGAACGTCAGTAGGTGTGAACACCGACCTTGACGGCAATTTCCGTATCGACAACGTGCCCGCTAATGGCGTGCTCGTCGTGTCCTATGTAGGCTACGAGCCTCAGGAAGTGAACGTAGACGGACGTAGCACCGTCAATATCATGATGGTGAACGACGTAGCCTCGCTCGACGAGGTGGTCGTGATCGGCTACGGCTCGCTGAGTAAGCGTGAGCTGTCAAGCTCGATTGTACAGGTCAACAAAGACCAGTTCCAGCTCGGTGCCATGAACAACCCCATGGAAATGCTTACCGGCAAGGTGGCCGGCCTGAATGTCGCATCCGACGCAGCAGCCAACCCCAATGCCTCATCCAGCCTGCAGGTGCGCGGCGCAACCTCGCTCACAGCCGGCAACGGCCCTCTTGTGGTGATCGACGGCATAGCCGGCGGTGACATCCGCAACCTCGCTCCGCAGGATATCGAATCAATGACCGTCCTGAAGGACGCCGCCTCAGCTGCCATCTACGGCACACGCGGCGCCAACGGTGTGATCCTGGTGACTACCCGCCGCGGCAATGCCGGTGGCGAGGGCGCTTCCGTGACATATGACGGATATATCTCATTAGGCATCGCCAAACACAAACCCGAGGTGCTCTCGGCAGATGAATTCCGCCGCAGCCACCGTCAGGCCGACTATGGCTACAACACTGACTGGTACGACCTGATCACCCGCAACGTATCATACGACACCAACCACTATCTGGCCATCGACGGCAACACCGCCAATGGATCATACAGTGGCTCCATCTCTTATAAGAAAGCCAACGGTCTGGACATCGTGAGCGGCCGTGAGGAATACGGTCTGCGCTTCTCGCTGCAGCAGAGCGCGCTGGACCGCCGCCTGCAGTTCACCACATCGCTCTCCGCACGCCGTGTGAACGAGACATGGGGCGACGACGGCATGTTTGACACCGCCCTTGGCTTCAACCCCACCATGCCCGTGCACAATCCCGACGGCAGTTACTATCAGCCCACATCGCCCACCGACATCAAGAACCCCGTGCAGCAGCTCGAGGTGAACACAAGCCAGGGCCGCCGCGTATACCTCTTGGGCAACGCCGACCTGCGATGGAACATCTGGAACAACGACTACAACCGCATCTACACCAACCTGTCGTATGCCATCCAGTACAATGACCTCAAGAGCGACTATTTCACCCCCTCCACCTCCGGCGAATCATTCTGGGGCGGCTATAAAGGCCGCGCCTCCATCCAGTACCAGAAATGGTGGACCAACATGCTGGAATGGACAGGAAACTACCAGTTCACCCGCGATGATCATGACGTGAAGGTGCTCCTGGGCTACACATTCGAGCGCTCCAATTGGGAACAGATGTTCATGGAGAACAAGAACTTCGACTACAACAGCCTGCTCTGGCACGGCATCGGCAACGGCTCCTACCTCAAGGACGGTCTGGCCACAATGTACGCCGGCAAGAGCGAATCCACGCTCATCGGCTTCTTCGGACGTGTCAACTACAACTGGCGCAACCTGCTGATGCTCTCCGCATCGCTGCGCTATGAAGGCTCCACAAAATTCGGCAAGGATCACAAATGGGGTGCGTTCCCCTCAGTGTCGGCCGCATGGGAAATGACTAACATGAACTTCATGGAAGGCCTCTCCGACAAGGTGCAGAGCCTCAAGCCCCGTATCTCCTACGGTGTCACCGGCCGAAGCGACTTCGACTCGTACAAGGCTATCGCAACATATTCATCAAGCGGCTCCTACAAATTCCCCAACGGCTGGCAGACAGGCTTCCGCCCCAGCAGCAATGCCAATTCCGAACTCGGCTGGGAGAAACTGGTTTCGGCCAACGTGGGTGTTGACTTCATGCTCTTCAACCGCCTGGGCGGATCTATCGAATACTTCGACCGCCGCTCACAGGACCTCCTCTACAACTACACCGCCCCCCAGCCCCCGTATGTATACTCCGATATTCTCGTGAACGTGGGCACAACCAAGAACACCGGTATCGAAATCGCCCTTGACTACGATGTGTTCAACAACACTCCCGTGAAGTGGACCACCGGCGTGAACTACACCTACGGCACCACCAAGCTCACCAAACTCAGCAACGATATCTACAAGGCTTCGTACCTTGACCTGTACCTGCTCCCCGGCGTGGGCACCAACACATACTTCTTCCGCGTGGAGGAAGGCAGCAAGATCGCCCAGTACTACGGCTATGAATACGCCGGCACCGACGAGGCAGGCAACCTGCTCGTATGGACCAAGGACAACGAGAAAGTGACCGCCGCCAACGCCAACCCCGAGGACAAACGCAAGATCGGCAACGGCGCTCCCGAGCACTTCCTCACCTGGACCAACGACATCAAATGGCGCAACTGGGATCTGAACCTGATGTTCACCGGCGCCTTCGGCTTCGACATCTACAACATGCGCAAATACGGCATGGGTCTGCGCGGCAGCGGCAACGCCAATGTGCTGCGCACAGCCTACACCACTGACAAGGACGTGTATGCCTCAGGCGGTGTGATCTCATCCTACTTCCTGGAGCGCGGCGACTACTTCAAGCTCCAGAACGTGACCCTGGGCTACACCGTGCCCCTCAAGCGCGGATCTCTCGTGCAGAGCCTGCGCCTATACGTGGCCGCCAAGAATCTCTTCACCATCACCGGATACTCCGGCAACGACCCCAGCATCGTGCCCCAGAACGGTATCACCCCAGGTATCGACGTGTCGAGTGCATATCCTGAGGCCACTTCGGTGACATTCGGCCTGACACTCCGTTTCAAATAATCCTAATCTGAATATATCAATATGAAATACAATATAACAAAGGGCTTGGGTGTGCTCGCAGCCGTGTCTATGACAATGACCGCCTGCACCGACCTCGACGAGAAGGTCTACGACCGCGTTGACGCCGGCGCCTACTACCAGGACGAGACATCGGTACAGGCCGCAATCGCCCCCATTTACGCCAATATCGTGAATGGCAACTCATACGAGAAAAACAACTTCCTGCAGGAGCTCTCAGCCGACCAGATAGCATGGCGCACATGGAACGGCGGCGCATGGGGCTGGGACGAAGCCGAGAAATTCGTGCTCTCATCGCAGACCTGGAACTCCGAATCTGTGATCATCCGTCAGGCATGGGAGGCAGCATGGACCACCATCGGCCTCTGCAATGTGCTGATCTCCGACCTCAACGGCATCAACGCCGAGGCAATCGGCATGACCGAGGAAGCCAAGCAGATGTATATCGCCGAAGTGCGCTCGATGCGTGCATGGGCCTACTACAAGAACTTCGAGCTCTGGGGTGGCGCGCTGCCTCTGAACACCGAGCCCCCGTCGGGCGGCAACATCCCCGGATCGGCTGACCCCGATTTCGATATCAGTTGCAAGAAAATATTCGAATTCATCAGCACTGAGCTTGACGAGTCGCGCCCGTACCTGATGAAGGAAGACGGCTCCCGTGCCTCAATGATACGCATGAACCAGGCCGCCAACCGCATCCTCAAGATGCGTCTGCTCCTCAACGCCGAGGTGTTCATCAAGGAGGCTCACTATACTGAGGCCGCACAGATCGCCCAGGACATCATTGACGGCGAATACGGCCAGTATGATCTTGCCCAGGACTACCGCGACATCTATGGCTACAATAACTATGCATGCCCCGAGATCATCTTCGCCTATGCCGCAGAGGCCGGGCAGCTCGACTTCGGCAACATGCGCGTGATGCCTTTCGTGGCCTACAACTGGGACAGCTACTTCGGCGGCAAGCCCGATGGTGCCGGCGGTGCCTGGAACTGCACCATCATGACCCCCTCGCATGACAATTCCGGTACTGTGCTTCCCACAGGTGGCACCGACACAGGCGGCAAGAGCTTCATCTTCGACTACGGCGACAAGCTCGGCGGCGTATGGGACCGTATGTCGGACAAGGACGTGCGCAAGCAGATGTACGTATGGGATATCGCCTCCGGCAACTACCGTGGCATGTTCCTCTGCGGCGCAATGCGTGAGAATTTCGGCACAGGCGCTGCCCTGAAGGCCGATGCCGACCGCGACGGCGAGGATCTGGTGTACGTAGACCAGGTGGGCACATTCAAAAACCTCGGCCGCAACCTCGAGACTGTGATGTCACCCCGCTGGGGCGAGACCAACTCGGGCTACCGTCTGGTGAAATATCCTATCGCCCCCGTATCCACCGAACTCAATTTCCACAACATCGGCGAGGTGGAATTCCGTCTGGCCGAGGCATACTACACTCTGGCTGAATGCAAACTCCGTGCCGGCGATGCCAACGGTGCCAAGGAAGAGGTGAACAAAGTGCGCAAACGCTATTTCAATGGCGATGACAAAGCCAAGTGCGACAAAGAGCCTATCGTAGGCGCTCCTGCATCCTCGCCCTTCAAGGCATTCGACCAGGACTGGATGCTGAGCGAATGGGGTCTGGAATTCATCAACGAAGGCTATCGCCGCCGCACCGACCTGCGCCGCTTCGACAAGTTTACACAGGGCCAGTGGTGGTTCTTCGGCCGTGCCTCGGAGACCGACCGCGACCTGCCCAAGACACGCGACCGCAAATACGAATGGTATCCTCTGCCTCAGTCGGCCCTTATGGTCAACCCCGGCCTGGTGCAGACCCCCGGATATTAATTAATCCTTAAAAAATGAATACAATGCGAAACAATAAGCTATTCACTATACTGGCCGCCCTGTGCCTGATGCTGCTGAGCAATGCCTGCAGCAAGGACGACATCGTGTTCGACCACGAACTGCCGCAGTTCGAGACACGCGAGGGAGCCTATCTGCTCGAGGTGATCATGCCTATGGGCACAAATGTCGACGACGACATCTATATCATCGGCGCGTTCAACGGCGGCGACAGCCTCGCCGTGGTGAACAATCCCAAATGGAAACTCGAAAAATGCGCCAACAACAACATCAAATGGGGCATCTACCTTTTCCCTGAGGATTTCGTTGAGGGAGCCATCCTGGCCGACGGCTACACATTCTTCAATGTGCAGCAGGGCTGGCAGCGCACTCTCCAGAATCAGCCTGTGACCAATACGGAGGTGCCCGCTCTTGGTGGCCGCATCAACGTGACTGTTGACCGTTGGGCTTCCTACTTTGAGACTCCCGTGGATCCGGGTGAGGTTGAACACGACGGCTACGCCATCTACGTAGACGACCAGACCACCTGGGGCGCGCTCGCACTCTACGCATGGGGCGATTCCGAAATCTTCGGCGGCTGGCCCGGCGCACAGCCCACCGGCACAATCGAGATGGGCGGCGTGAATTACAAATACTTCGACACCGGCAAGGATAATGAAGGCAAGACCGAACACCTGATATTCAACAATAATAACGGCGGCGTGCAGCTCAAGGACTTCGATGTAGTGCTTGACCGCGACTACTATCTCACCATCACCGACGAAGGTGTGATGGAGACAGGCGCTCCTGTTAGCCATGACGGCTACGCTATCTTCATCGCCGGCTCCACCGGCTGGGATGCAGTGACGATGTACGCATGGGGCGACGGCCTGCCCGAACTCTTCGGCGGCTGGCCCGGCATCTCGCCCACAGGCGAACAGACCATCAACGGTGTCACTTACCAGTACTGGGACACCGGCGAGGCCAACAAGGGTCTGCTCTACAACTTCATCCTCAACAATAACAACGGTGGCAAGCAGTTCGACCTCTGCTCCGTTACCCTCGACAAGGACTACTATTATGTGGTCGACAGCAAGGGTGGCACAGAGATCGACCCCGCGGATCCTCCCGTGATCGGCCCCGAAGAGCCGGATCCCGACCCTGAGACACATCCATACGCCATCTATGTCAACACTGATCTGGGCTGGGCATCATATGCGCTCTATGCCTGGGGCGATGCAGAACTTTTCGGCAAATGGCCCGGTCTCTTCTCCAACGAGACCAAGGAAGTGGACGGTGCCACATACCTGGTGTTCCCCTATGAGGGCGCAGGCGAGACACTCAACCTGATTCTAAACAATAATGGCGGCGACCCCTCGCAGCAGGTGGATGATAAAGACCACACCGTCACCGCCGACCGCGACTACTACTTCAAAGTCACCATGAATGGCTGGGAGGAAGTAAACCCCTGAAAATTCGGTAAAAAAGATTTTATATTTCATGCAAGAGGTCTGATCAAGACCTGACAAATGGCTCTCCCTCCGGGAGGTGGGGGAGCCATTTTTATAAAATGACAGGACTTTATTCATACATAGAATATTTGCTAAAGTGTAATTATTTGAATAAATTAAAAAACATATTATCTCACACCCCGGAGGTGGTGCCTCAACATCACAGTGAGGCACAGCTCCGCAGTGCATCGTAGACGATGGTACGCCGACCCCGCATGTCGCTTAGCTCCATACGGGGTTACCGAAGGAATCACCGCTCCGCGGTGCAAGGAGAATATATGATATAGTAATTTTAATAGAACAATACAATGTCAAATTTCATAAAAACAGCCATTACAGGATTCGGGATGATTGCCCTTACGGCATTTGCCGCATGCGGCGGAGGCTCCGATGAGCCATCAGGCCCCGATAAGCCTGACCAGCCTACGGGACCCACCGTGGCCGCTGCGTCTGATATGCTGATATATGAGGTGAATCCCTTGTTTTTTGCCGCCGACCATTGCTTCGACGCCATCAAGGGGCGTCTGGATGCAATAGCCTCGATGGATCCGGATGTGCTCTGGCTTATGCCGATCTATACGCAGGGCGTGAAGAATGCCATAGGCTCGCCCTACTGTGTGAAGGACTACAAGGGTATAAATCCAAAATACGGCGACATGGCCTCGCTGAATTCGCTCGTGAGCGCCGCGCATGCCAAGGGCATGAAGGTGATTCTTGACTGGGTGGCCAACCATACCGCCTGGGACAATGCCTGGATCACCGAGCATCCCGACTGGTTTCTGCACCAGAACGGCCAGATAGTGTCACCTCCCGGAATGGGCTGGAACGATGTGGCCGAGCTTGACTACAGCAACACTGCCCTGCGGGCTGCCATGATAGATGCCATGCTCTATTGGATCAAGGAGGCCGACGTGGACGGATTCCGCTGCGACTATGCCGAAGGCGTGCCTGCCGACTTCTGGCGCGAGGCCACCGCTGCGGTGCGCAAGGCCAAGGCCGACGCTTTCCTCCTGGCCGAGGCAAGCGATTTCAATATGTACGACAACGGTTTCGACATGATCTACGACTGGACTTACTGCACCGACCTGCAGGATTTCTACAACGGCAAGATGTCGTTCGACAAGGTGGTTGAGCGTGCCGACCAGCGCGCTGCATCCATTCCCGCCGGCAAGAATATCATGCGCTATGTGGTCAACCACGATGTGATATCCGAAAAGTCTCCCGTGCAGCTCTATGGCTCGAACGAGGCCGTGAAGGGGGCCTACGTGCTCACAGCGTTCCTCGGCCAGGTGCCGATGGTGTATTCCGGCATGGAGGCTGGGTTTGACAAGCGCACGGCGTTCATCAACGCCACTCCGCTGACATGGAATGCCGCCCTGCTGTCCGACTACGCTGCCATCGACAAGGCATACAAGGCCACTGCCGATGTCCGCGGTGGCAAGACCAATGTGGTGAGCACCGGCTCGAAGGCCGTGGCCTATACCAAGGCCAACGGCTCGAAATCGCTGCTGGTGGCTGTGAATCCCACAGGCGAGAGCCAGCAGGTGAAGGTGCCTATGGCTGTGATGGGGCTGACAATGACCGATATGATCTCGGGCCAGCAGACTAAGCTCTCCTCGGCCATCACTCTCCCCGCCTACGGATATGTAATATATGCAAAATGATCCTGTGATGAAGACTATAGCAAAACTATCATTTGTGGCCGCTGCCGCTTTCTGCTCTGCCGCAGCCTTTGCCGCCACTGATTACACATTGGGCTCGCCCGATGGGCGCATCGCATTCAAAATCGGCACCGACGCTGCCGGCCGCCCCACATACAGCGTGGATTTCAAGGGCGATGTGGTCATAGCCCCGAGCGCACTCGGCCTTGTGGCCGATGAATTCTCGATAGAGAAGAATCTGACAATGCAGGTGCTTGAGGCCGACACAGTGGATGTGACCTGGCAGCCTGTGTGGGGCGAATATGCCGATGTCCGCAACAATTACAATGAGGTGTTGGTGGCGTTCTCCGACCCCGAAGGGCGGCAGGTGAACGTGCGTGCCCGCGCTTTCGACGACGGTGTGGGCTTCCGCTACGAGATGCCCGAGCAGAAGAAGATCAACTATACCACGCTGCGCAACGAGCTGACACAGTTTGCCATGCCGGCCGACATGACTGTCTATGCCATACCCGGCGACTATGATTCCGACGAATACCTGTACACGATAGCCCCGATGTCGCAGGTGTGGGACAAGATGGACGGTCTGCGCACAGGCGACAACAACCGCATCAAGGTGCCCTCGGCGCAGACCCCGATACTGCTGAAGCATCCCGGGAAGCCTGTGTATATGCTGGTGCATGAGGCGGCTCTGGTCAATTATCCGGCCATGGCCGTGGAGATAGATGCCGACGCCAAGGTGCTTACGAGCCACCTCACACCTGATAAGAACGGTGTGCGCGCATATCTGCAGGCTCCGTACATCACCCCCTGGCGTACGATCATCATCACCGACAACGGTCCCGACATGCTGGCATCACAGCTGATCTACAACTTGAACGAGCCCAGCAAGATCAAGGATACCTCCTGGATCAAGCCCAGAAAATTCATGGGCGTGTGGTGGGAGATGTTCACAGGCGGAAAGACCTGGGCCTACAGCGATAAATACAACGCCAAGCCCGGCATCACCGACTACGCCGCGCTCAAGCCTAACCACCGCCACCCGGCCAACACCGCGAATGTGAAGCGGTATATCGATTTCGCCTCGGCCAACGGTATCCCCGCGCTGCTCGTGGAGGGCTGGAACGAAGGATGGGAGGACTGGGCGGCCTACAGGAAAAACCGTCAGTTCATCTTCGACAAGCCGTATCCTGACTTTGCGCTTGATTCGCTTGTGGAGTATGCCCGCTCCAAGGGCGTGCAGCTGGTGATGCACCATGAGACCGCCGGCAACGCCGCCGATTACGAGCGTCAGCTCGACGATGCCTTCCGCTTCATGAACAAGCATGGCTACGACGCAGTGAAGACCGGCTACGTGGGCCATATAATCCCGCGCAGCGAGCACCATTCGTCGCAGTGGATGGTGGATCACTACAACCATGTGGCCGAGAAAGCAGCCGAGCATAAGATCATGATTGACAGCCACGAGGCTGTCCGTCCCACCGGCATGATGCGCACGTATCCCAACTGGGTGGCTCAGGAGTCGGCCCGCGGCGGCGAGTATGAGTCGTTCGGCGGCAATCCTCCGGAGCATACCACCATGCTGCCGTTCACACGTCTGAAAGGTGGCCCGATGGACTATACCCCCGGCCTCTTCGAGCCGGATCTGTCGTCGTATGGCCAGGGCAACAAGAGCCGCGGTCTCACCACACTGGCCCGTCAGCTGGCTCTGTATATGACCATGCCGTCGCCCTTGCAGATGCTCTGCGACCTGCCGGAGAACTATGAGCGTTTCCCCGACGCGTTCCAGTTCCTGAAGGATGTGCCTGTGGAATGGCGCGACGCACGTTATCTCGAGGCCGAGCCGGGCGACTACATCACCGTGGCCCGTCTGGACAAGAATTCCGACGACTGGTACATCGGTGCCATCACCGATGAGAATCCGCGCGATGTGGTGATAGACCTCAGCTTCCTGCCCAAGGGCACCGACTACGTGGCCACAATCTATCGCGACGGCGACGACGCCCATTACCTCACCAATCCACAGAGCTACAAGATAGAGACTGTGAAGAAGGTGAACTCCCGCTCAAAGATCAAACGCCATCTCGCCCCCGGCGGTGGCCTGGCCATCCGCCTGCAGAAGAAGTAATCGGCTCAAATGCATAATAAAGAAAGCGGCATCCACAGGAATGGGGTGCCGCTTTATTTGTCTATGCGTGTAGGAGAATAGGCGGCGTAGGTTGCCTATGCATCACAAATGGAGGTGTGGTATCGGGTGATGTAGCGGATGACGGAGTCGGCGGTGTTGGGGCCGATCACCACGTCGGCGATTTCCTTGACCTGCGGGTGTGCGTTCTCCACGGCCACGGCCACGTCGGCCACCTGGAGCATGGGTATGTCGTTGAGGTTGTCGCCGAAGGCCACGATGCGTTTGGCTCCGATGGCCTCTTTGAGCGCGAGCAGCCCGGCGGCCTTGGATACGCCCTCGGCGAACACTTCCAGCAGCGCCAGGCCGGGGTTATATGTGTCGGGATACCATGACGCGTAGCAGCGCGTGTGCTCGCGTATGGCCATGGCGGTGGCTTTGATCCGGTCGGGCTCGCCCATGGCGAAGAGCAGCACTGTGGAGGTGCGTGTGTTCTCGGGGGCGGGGGTGCCTATGTGGAAGGTCTTGAGGTCGGAGATGGTACGCTCGAATACAAATTTCTGCTCCTCGGCCGTGAGGGCGGGGGTGCTGTGGTAGCCCTGCAGGCGGTTGGATCCGCGATCGAGGGTGTAGACGAACGGCACCACACCGTTGGCGGCGCAGATCCGCAGGATGGTGTCCACGTCGGCGGCGCGGTGGTAGACCATGCGTGTGTAGGAGCGCGAGGAGAAATCCCACCAGGCGGCGCCGGTCATGCACACGGCGGGGATGCGTGGCGCCAGAGCGTGCATTAAGGGCTCGATGGTGGCCGGTGTGCGGGCGGTGACAAAGGTGATGTCGGCTCCGGCCTGTACGAGGGAATTATAGCTGCGTGCGGTATAGGCGGACACTTTGGCGTCGGCGCCGAGGAATGTGCCGTCAAGGTCGGTGGCGAATAGTGTTTTGGTCATGGGCGTTGAGCGGTGAGGTTTCTGAACTGCCATATTATCATCAGTGCTGTGACGGCAGTGGCGAATATGTCGGACACGGGGAATGAGTACCATATGCCGTTGAGCCCGAGGATCCCGGGGAGCAGCATCAGCAGCGGAATCAGGAACAGCACCTGGCGGGCGAGGCTGAGGACGATGGATTTCCAAGCCTTGCCGATGCTCTGGAAGAATGCTGTGGAGACAATCTGGAATCCTACGGCCCAGAAAGCGAAGAGCGAGTGTGTGAGGGCGCGTGTGGTGGCGGCAATCAGTCCGGGGTCGTTGGTGAAGGCGCGGGCGATGATGCCTGGGCATAGCAGCCCTGCGGCGCATCCGGCGGTGGTGATGGCCGTGGAGACGGCGGTGGCCAGCAGAAATGTGCGGCGCAGGCGGTGGAGGTGTCCGGCGCCATAGTTGTAGCCCACGATTGGCTGCATGCCCATGCATATGCCGAGCACAGTGGTGGTGAGCAGGGAAGTGTAGGTGGTGAAGATGCCGGCGGCCCCCACTGCAACGTCGGATCCGTAATGGATGAGTGATTTATTGATGAGGATGTTGATGCAGCATGCTGCGGCGTTGACCAGCGAGGGAGCCGCGCCGATGGATATTATGGCCCATACCACGGAGCGGCGCAGACGGTAGATGCCGCCGCGGGTGAATCGCACAGTGGAGTCGCGGCGGAAGAAGTGGCTCATCACGAACACCATGGATATGGTCATGGAGATGTCGGTGGCTATGGCCGCTCCCTTGATGCCGAGGTCGAGCGCGAATATGAACACCGGAGCCAGGGCTATGTTGAGCAGGGCGCCGATGATCATGGTGCACATGGCGCGCATGGGGTAGCCGGAGGCGCGCATCATGTTGTTGAAGCTGAAGGTGAGGTTGATCATGAGCATGCCGGGGAGCAGCCACAGCATGAAATCGTGGGCGTAGGGGAGGGTGACGTCGCTGGCGCCGAAGGCGCGCAGGATGTCGTCGAGGAAGAGGCCGAAGCCGAGCACGTAGAGTGTGCCTATGGTGAGGGTGAGGACAAGTGAATTGCCGAGCACACGGGCTGCGCCTGTATGGTCGCCGGCGCCGAGCAGTATGGAGATGCGGGCCGATGCGCCGGCACCGATCAGGACACCGAAGGCCGCCGACAGATTCATCACCGGAAATGTGATGGCGAGGCCGGAGATGGCCTCAGGGCCAACGCCTCGGCCTATGTATATGCGGTCGATCACATTGTATAGCGACATCACGAGCATGCCCACCACGGCTGGTGCGCTGTAGTCCCAGAGCAGACGGGCTATGGAGCGGGTGGCGAGATGGTCGAGGCGGGCTTGCATGAAGGTAATTTTAGAGGTTGTTTTAATAATAAATGTGAAAAGATAAGCTGTGGATGCCGGAGCAGATTTTGGGCTGAGGCGAGGGAGCATAGCGAGCTATGTGACTGAGCCGAAGACCGGAAGATGCCCGGCAGACGCAGAACTATCATATTTCATATTCATTTCAATTTATTTTTTATCTGAGGTTGTTTAACAGGATTGCTTCCCGATGGTGTGTTCTTTGCTAATTTCTTCTGATCCGTCGGTCACGTAGCTCGCTACGCTCCCTTCTCTGTCATAAGAAATTATCTAAATAACACACCACTTCTCTTTTCACATTTATTGTTAAACAACCTCGTAGTTTTGAATTAGGAATTTTGAATGAAGTGGTGAAAAAGTGGGCGGCAAAAGCGTCAGGATGTCTCCCCACACTTTTGCCGCCGTATGTGTAAGATGGTTGGTGATTCTCGCTTATTCTCCAGCAGCGACGCGAGCGCGCTCGGCGTATTTGCGGATGTCGGTGCGCAGGTTCTGCCAGTATTGGGGATAGTTGTCGATTATTTCCTTGTAGGCCTTGTACTCGTCGGAGTATTTCTGCTGTGCGCGGTAGATGTTGGCTTCCTTGATCAGGACGAAGGGCACGATCTGGGGGTTGCCGTCGGCAGCGGAGATGGCTTTCTTGTAGGCTGAGAGAGCTTCGTCGTAGTTCTTGAGGTTGACATAGCAGTCGCCCATGAGCGAATAGCGGCCAGCCTCGATGATCTCGCTGTCGGTGGAGGCGTCCTTCAGGTATGAGAGTGCCTGCTCGTACTGACCTTTGTCGTATAGGGCGATTGCGCTCTGGAGCTTGGCGCGCTCGCCGCTCTTGTGCCCGAGCTTGGCGGCATCCTGGTAGTATTGGAGAGCGATCGAGTCGTTCTGCTCGATGTCGGCCAGGGCTATGGCTTCGTCGGCTTTGCGTGCGCCGTTCTGGTTTACAACATACCAAATCATTGCGGCAGCGGCAGCTGCGATTACAAAGATAGCGCCTGTGATTATACGTTTTTTATTGATTTTGGCAGTTTCGATTACGTTTTCGCCCTGAGTTTCAGGTGCGTTCTGGTTCGGGGTTTCCATTTATTTCATTTGTTTTTTTAATCAGAGAAAGAAGGATGGCGGCATGATGCCGCAATCAGTCTGCAAATTTACATAAAATATCTGTAAAAAGAAATTTCAGGCGCATTTTTCGTTTTTTTTTGATTTTCAGTTCTGGCGGCATGAGATTAGCGCTGTTTTTTCTTTATGGCGGTAATCAAATTTTTTATTACATTTGCAGAAGTTGGAATTTATTAACAGTAGGCTATCAGATGTTCCGTATTTTACATTTTACGATGATGTGCTGTATGGCTGTATTCATGTTGGCCGGCAACCGGTCATGGGAACAGTTGACGGTAGACAACGGATTGCTGAGTAATCATGTGCATGCCGTAGACATGGATGAGGACGGCGTGATATGGATCGGGACGCGTTACGGGCTCACATCCTATGATGGAGACAAGTCAGTGACACATCTGCCACTGTCTGCCCATACAAGCCCTAAAATGTATAACGATGTCATTGCGGTGAAATCTTCGGGTGAAGGGCGCGTTTTTTTTCTGACAGCGCTGGCTTTGGGGGTGTACGATAAACATCGTGACCGTTTTGAGGTCGTCGATGTGGATGGTATCACATCATTTGGCTCGATACTTATTCCTCTTGGGGAAGACCGGCTGCTTGTTTCGGGAAACGGACGTATGGTTGTATATAATGTATCGACGGGAGAGAGCCATTTGTTGCCGGGTACAGAAGGTATCGGCTATCCGGACGTGTCAACGGTCTTTCAGGACCGCATCGGGCAGATATGGATAGGCACTTACTCGGAGGGGATTTTGCGATATTCCCCTCATGAGGAGAAGGTATACCGCTATCCGAGCTTAAAAAAGGCGGAGGCTATCAGCTGTTTTTATCAGGACTCACATGACCGTATCTATGCCGGCACAAACGCGGCGGGGCTTTTCCGGATAATTGAGCCTTATGCTCCGGCCGAATCCTCAATGGAGCGCATAGCTCCGGATGTGATCACCGATAAACGTCCGGTGTGCACTATAACGGAGTCGGTACCCGACCGTCAGTTATGGGTAGGCACCAATGGTGGAATACAGGCTCTGGCAATCGACGACTTGACGCCTGCCGACAGTTTCTGTGACATCGACGTAAAACGGATAATAAGACTTTGGTCGGATTCCACCGGGATCATATGGGCTTCTACCAGTGACGCCGGCTTGTGTTTCACAGACCGTCTTCCGCCTCGGCTTGACTCCCGATGTATAAATGTCCCGAAACTGCCTGAAAAATTCGGTAACACACTGTGTGTCTATCGTGATAGCCGGGGTGTGCTTTGGTCAGGTGGTCTCACTTATCCTTTGGGCTGCCACAGACCGGGCTCTGACTCGTGGGAGACGCCTTTCGATATTTTCGGACATTCGGAAGCAGATATGCCTACGGTGTTTTCTGTCACTGAGGATAATAAGGGCAATATATATCTGGGCTGCTACAACGGCCCAATAATCCGCCGTGATATGACAACAGGTCATATAAAGGAATTCAGTCGCGGGGATTCGCCGGCTATGCCGGACGACCGTGTGATGAGATTGATGACCGATAGCCGCGGCAATGTGTGGGTGGGGACACAAAAAGGCATCGGACTGATTACACCTGACGGAGAACAGCGGACGATGTCTGAGACCGGGGACATGATGGGGTTTTGTGAAAGCACCGGCATGGTATATGCCGCCACCCTCAATGACGGGATATTCTTTTTTGATAAAGATAATTTGCTGAGTCAGCCGGGTCCGGCCGGTAATTTCCGGATTACGACAGATGACGGATTCCAGCCACTGATACTCAGTATCGCATCATCCCGAAAGAAGGACAAGCTGTATATCGGAACAGAGGATGAAGGGCTGTGGAGCTACGATATCGGCACAGGGAAATATGAACTTACAGATTATGTCCCGCGCCACTGTAATCTTCAGATTGCATTCATCAATGAAGATGTCCGCGGCTCATTGTGGGTTGCCACCAACCGGGGGCTATACCGGCTTGACCCCGCGGATGCATCGTCGCGTATAGTGTATACCGTGGCCGACGGTCTTGAGAGCGATTACTTCTGTTACAACGGCATGGCCACTGACTCTGTACTTTATCTTCCTACAAACAAGGGTATTGAATATATCGACATAATGTCGGCTTATGCCGACACAATATCACCGGGCGCAGTGAGATTCGGATTCACTGACATGTTGTTCAATAACCGGCTTTTCAGCCAGCTGAGCCCGGAGGAGAAGAAGGCTATCAGTGGTGACAGGCTCCCTGTATATAGTGACAGGGTCACAATTCCGGGTGGTTTCAACAATTTCACCATCGAATTTTCGGCATTCAACTACCGTCACCCGGACTGTACCTCGTTCAGCTACAAACTTGATGGCTATGATAAGGAGTGGCAGCAGCCACCGGTCGGCAGCCGGTCGGCCACCTACACCAATCTTGCCCCGGGGAATTACACTTTCCGTCTGCGTGCCGCCAACGGTGCAGGCGGATGGTATGATGGCGAGAAGACTCTTGCCATACATATTCTGCCCCCATGGTATCTTTCGTGGCCGGCGATATGCGTATATGCCTTGCTGGTGGTGGCGGCGGTGGTGTTTTTTGTATACATCATACGCCGCCGCGAACGGATAAAGGCACGTTTCAGGCTGATGGCGCAGGAAAAAGCCAATCTTGAGGAGCTCAATCATACGAAATTGCGTTTTTTCACAAATGTCACCCACGAACTCCTCACTCCGCTTACTGTCATTTCCGCCGCTATCGCTGAGATGCGTGTGTCGGGAGGCAATATGGACAGGTTATGCCACATTGCCGATGTCAACGTCTCGCGTCTTGTAAGGTTGCTGCAGCAGATCCTTGAATTCCGCAAGGTCGAGACTGACAATATAAAACTGCGTGTCAGCTATGGTGACATTTCGGTATTTATATCAAATTCCATCGAGGCTTTGCGCCCGCTTGCCCTCAAGAAATCAATGACTCTTGAGCTTAAATTGTCACATGAAAGGATAATGGGTTATTTTGATTCTGACAAGCTCGATAAGATTCTTTATAATCTAATTTCCAATGCCGCCAAATATTCCGACGAGAACGGTACTATTGTGGTCGATGCCATTTCGGGTTGCGGCGGTCGGGCCATTATCATAAAGGTGTCGGACACAGGATGTGGTATACCCCCGGACAAGCTGGGCGGGCTGTTCAAGCGTTTCTATGACGGCGACTACCGAGAGCACAACACGTCGGGTACAGGGATAGGATTGTCGCTGACACGCGATCTGGTGGCTCTCAGCCACGGCACGATAAGCGTTGACAGCAAAGAGGGGGAAGGCACATGCTTTACGGTGGAATTGCCTGTCAGCGCCGACGCTTTCGACAAAAGCGAGATGTGTGTATGCCAGGGGGATGAGACTGACGGGAGCGTTGTCATTAATGATGATGCTGCTGCCGTGAAACCGGATTGTGACACCAATCCGGCTGAGGCGGGTGCGCCGACATCAAAGATCCTGGTCATTGAGGACAATGAAGACCTTCTGCATCTGATGGAGCAGATACTCCGGCGCGATTATGAAGTAATCACCGCAGCAGATGGGGCCTCGGGGCTTGCGGCTGTGGCCAGTGGCAGTCCTGACCTGATTGTGACTGATTTGATGCTTCCTGATTTTGATGGCCTGGAGTTGATCAGGCGTCTGCGTGAGGATGCCAGTACCGCATCTCTTCCGATAATCGCATTGACTGCCCGACGCAGTAATGAAGACCGGACCGAGGTATATGCCGCCGGAGCCGATGTGTATCTGCCGAAACCATTCGACCCGGACACTCTCAGGGCTTGCATATCATCCAGGCTTGCCATTAGCGGCCGTAACCGGCAATCGGATGATATGCAACTTGTCATAAATCTGACAAAATTAAACTATGAGCCTGCCGACATGCAGTTTCTGAGGCTTGCCACAGAAATTGTGGAAAAAAACCTTGACAAGACAGAATTCGATATACCTACATTTGCGCGTGAGGCGGGGGTGTCGCAGACTCATCTGTTCAGAAGACTGAAAGAGCTTACCGGCATGAGTCCGTCCCATTTCATACGCACCATCCGTCTTAAAGCAGCCTGCAACATACTTGAACGCCATCCTGACATCCGCATAGGAGAGCTCGCTTTCATGGTAGGGTTCAGTGACTCACGCTATTTTGCAATCTGCTTCAAAAAAGAATTCGGAGTGACTCCGAGTGATTATAATGATGTGCCCAAAACACAAATTAAGAAATAGATTCAAAAAAGAGCCCTGATCGCTTAATATTTTGATGGTTAATTGTGTAGCTGCTGCCATGACTGATATTTCATGGTAAAATGGCCGATATTTATACATTCCTAAATGTTAAAAATGATAAACAAACATTTATGGAATATGTATAGACAAGCGTAAGATAAGTGTGACATAATTTTGCGAAGTAAAACGGATTTATCCGGGTGCACGCTTACTTACCTTAAATAATATAATAAATGAAGGCTAAACCAATCTGTTTATCATTATTGCTCGCCACGATGTCGTTCTGTCCGTGGCATACCGCACAATCTCAGGTGCAGAGTGCGGCAAATAGCACAGTCAGTCAGAATGTGACGGTGAAAGGACATGTGGTCGATGAGGACGGCGAGCCGGTTATCGGTGCCAGCGTGATTGTAAAAGGCTTGTCAACAGGCGTCTCAACCGACATTGATGGAAATTTCACCATGAACCGCATACCCGCCAATTCCACGCTTGTCATAAGCTATGTGGGATGTGAGACTCAGGAAATCAAGTTGGACGGTCGTACAAATCTTGATATTTTCCTCAAGACCAGTATGACAAGTTTTGATGAGGTTGTCGTGATCGGATACGGTACATTGTCAAAAAAGGAAGTGACAAGCGCTGTGTCGCATGTGTCAAGTAAAGATATGCTGCAAATAGGTAATGGCAATGCGGCCATGTCTATCCAGGGGAAGGTGCCGGGGCTTTCTGTGGAAAGTTCGACCGCCGCCGACCCTAATGCCGGTGTGAGCATGCAGGTGCGCGGCGTGTCGTCGCGTAATGCCGGCCTGGGTCCGCTTGTCGTTATCGACGGAGTGCCAGGAGGAAGTCTCGACAACATCAATGAAAATGACGTTGAGTCAATCGATGTGCTCAAAGATGGTGCCGCATCAGCGATTTACGGAACACGAGGCTCAAACGGAGTTGTGGTCATCACCACAAAAAAGGGCGTCAAAGACGGTAATGTCCACACTACCTATTCCGGCTTTGTTAACATAGCCGAACCGCTGCATGAGCTTGAGGTGCTCTCGGCCGATGAATTCCGTCGGCACAACCGCGGTGAGGACTATGGCGCCGATACAGACTGGTTCAAGGAAATCACAAGGACGGCGGTCTCTCACAGCCACACACTTTCAATATCCGGCGGAAATACACGCACCAACTACCGTGCCACCGTTGACTACAAGGACACGGAGGGTATAGACCTGCGTGCGAGCCGCCGTCAGATCGGCGCCCGTCTGACGTTGAACCATACCGGTAAGGACGATTTCTACAAGATTACACTGAATGTGGCCCCCCGTAATGTCAAGTATCAGAATTCCGACTATGACGCATTCCGCGAAGCCATCATGATCAATCCCACAATACCGGTGATGGATGCCGCCAACCCCGGCAAATATACCTATATCACTGCTTACGCGACCAACAATCCTGTAGAGCGGTTGCGTATTGAGGAGAACGGCGGAAAGCGCACATTCCTCAACTGGGACGGCACTTTTAAGCTGAATCTTTTGCCCGCCCTGTGCAGGGATGACCGTCATACCCTCAGCACTCAGATAACGCTTGCTCAACAGATCTACCAGAATGACTATTCATGGTACCGGCCTTCCACTTCGACTGTGGCCGAGGAGTCAGGATTTGACGGCGAGGCAAAGCGCTCATATGATAAAAACAAGCAGGAATCGCTCGAGTGGCTGGTGAATTACAGCTTCAGGAATGACAGGCATAATTTCTCATTCATGGGAGGTTACTCATACCAATACTTTGTCAACGACGGACTAAGCGCCGAGAACAAGGATTTCGCATCGGATCTGCTCGGAGCCGACAATCTCGGAGCCGGAGCCTACATGGGCGCGGCCGCCGGACGCAAGGGCATGGGTTCATATAAGAACGACGCCACGCTGATTGCTTTCTTCGGACGCCTGACTTATAATTTCCTTGACAGATATTTCGTCACCGCATCTTTGCGTCACGAGGGCTCATCGAAATTCGGCGCAAATAACAAGTGGGGTAATTTCCCTGCGGTATCGGCCGGATGGCGTATCAGCGAGGAGAGTTTCATGCGTGATATCGACTGGATAAGCGACCTTAAGATACGCGGTGACTACGGTGAGACTGGCAATCAGGACTTCGCCAGCTACCAGTCGCTTGCCACAATGGCCTCATATGACCTCATCCTTTACAAGGGTCAGCTTATACAAGGATGGGGTATCAACTCCAATCCCAATGTAGACCTGAAATGGGAGAAAGGAAAGAACTGGAATGTCGGAGTAGATTTCAGCCTGTTCAACTCGGCATTCGAGGGGTCGGTCAATTATTACAACCGCCGCCAGAGCGACCTGCTGGGGTCTTACAGTGTCCCGGTGCCGCCAAATGTAATTGCCAACTCGTATGTCAATGTAGGCACGATGAAAAACACGGGCATTGAGATTGACTTGCATTGGAACGCCGTCCGTACCAAGGATTTCGATTATACCGTAGGATTTATCGGAGCCACATCTGACAACAAGTTCGTGTCATTCTCCAATCAGCTCTATGAAGGGCAAAAATTCTACTGGATGGACGGATTTCCTTCCTACCCCGGTAATCCGGGTGCCGTTCAGCGCATCGACGAGGGGGAACGTGTCGGCAACTTCTACACATTCGAGTATGCCGGAGTAGACGACGGCGGCAACTGGCTTGTCTATAATAAGGACGGTGAGAAGATACCGGTATCGCAAGGCACCGATGATGACAAGCGTGTCGTAGGCAACGGGCTTCCGAAGTTCACAGCATCATTGACCAATAGTTTCCGCTACAGGAATTTTGACCTCACACTCTATTTCCGCGGAGCGTTCGGCTATCAGATATATGATGCCCAGGATCTCTACTATGGCGTGATGGGGGCCGCTCCCGGGACGAATGTCCTTAAGTCGGCCTATGCTGAAAATGCAGCTGTCACCGAGGGCAAGAATGTGCATAGCAGCTACTTCGTCCATGACGGTGATTTTGTGAAATTAGACGTGGCCACCCTTGGATACACATGGAAAATCAACCGTTATGTCGAAAGGGTGCGCTTCTATATGACCGGCCGCAATCTGTTCTCCATACGGAGCTACAGCCGCGGGCTCGACCCTGACGCTTACTGTGTGAATGGCCTGCAGCCGGGCATTCCCTATAGCAAGACAGGATATTATCCGGCATCGCGTCAGTATCTGATCGGAGTTCAAATTGACTTTTAGACACACTCTTAACATCATAATCAATGAAAACGACTAAGTTAAAACATATAGTGGCAGCTGCCACACTGCTTGTGTCATCGGCAGCCTGCACCGACCTTGACGAGACCACCTATGACATCATTCCTCAGGAAGGCTTCTACCGTACAAAGGAGAATGTGATCCAGGGTTTCCTGCGTCCCTTTGGCCATGCCTACTGGCTCAATACGCAGGGCCTCTATTGGGTCGGAGAGCTTTCGGCCGACCAGTACATGACTGTCCAGCGCGAGGAGCATTGGTATAACGGAGGGGAGTTCTGCCGCTACCACTATCACACATGGACCATCGACGACGGTTTTGTCAGGTGGACATGGGATGATACCTACCGCGGAATCGGCTTGTGCAACTCAAGTATCTCTGACCTGAGCAGCCTTGACCCCGAAAAATTCGGCATGACGCGTCAGGAAATAGATGATTTCATCGCGCAGAGCCGGGTGTTGCGCGCATGGATGTACATGACAATCTTCGATCTCTACCACAACATACCTATTGTGACTGATTATCCGGTGTCGGAGCTCCCTTCACAGGCCACACCGCGGGAAACGTTCGAATTTATCGAACGGGAATTGACCGAGGCCCTTCCCAAGCTCAATGCCAAGGAGGGCGCCAATGGAAACGGCGTGGACCAAGGTCTGTGGACCAAGGGAGGGTGTGCAGCTCTTCTCGCGCGACTATACATGAATGCCAGCTGGTGGATTGACGAGAACCGGGAAGAGGATGCCGCAAAATATTGCGAGGCCATTCTCGGTGGAGAATATGGTTTTTATGAGCCGGATTCGCGCTGGGACGCGCCCTTTGACTGGGATAACGTACACTCCAACGAGGTGCTTTATGGATTCCCATCATCGTTCGGCGGTATGCACTGGGTGTATGGCACCGAAATGTTCTGGCAGGTGGCTCCATTCCTTTCTCCCAAATACTTCGGTTTCACCGATTGGGGCAATTGCAATCCCAAGTATGCATTACAGCCGGGACTTGACCTGGACGGAAATGAATATACATTTGAGCTTGGGAAGCCGGTGCGCAAGTTCATGAAATATCCCGATGATGTACGTCTTAAAAAGTATAAGAATCTCGGCAACAGCAAGCGTGAGGGCCTTTTCCTTTACGGTTATCTTCCCTATGAGGAGAATGGCGAGATAAAGAACGTGACATCCGACAACGGGGCCTATGAGCTTTATATCCGCGACCAGGTGGGTGTGTTCCGTGACACCGACCCGTCAAGCCCGTCGCCGGCACCTTCAAACGGTACAGTCACCACCGAATCAAAGATGACTACAGGCGACCAGAACTCGGGATGGCACATGATCAAATATCCGTTCTATCCGTCCGATGACCAGAACAAGATTGAGTCGGACTATGCTATGCTGCGTCTTCCGGAGATAATATACTATCTTGCCGAAATACGTTTCAATCAAGGCAATAAGCCCGAGGCTGAAAGACTGCTCAACACCGTGCGCAAGCGCAACTATCCCGCCGGCTCGCCCAGCCTGTATCCCGAGGATGGAAGCGTGATCACGAAACAGGAGCTTCTTGATGAATGGGGACGTGAATTCCTCGGCGAAGGTCTGCGCCGGCAGCAGCTCTGCCGCTTCGGAGTGTACAACACGGGGCGCTGGTGGGATAAGGAGCCGGATGCCGATGACCACACCAAGTGGATACCTCTGTCACGTACCACCCTCAACACCAATCCCAAACTTGAACAGAATCCCGGCTATCCCAAGTTGTGACATCAGGATATATAGCTTTTACAATAGTGCGAATGGGTAAAAATAGATTAATATAGATTCCTGCCGGAGCGGTCGCAATCTATACCGCTCCGGTTATTTTTTAATGATCTCTTATGCTTTCAAGAATTTTTAACAACAGAAATATCGTTATGAACAAGTCATTATCAGTTATCGCGCTGGCTTTGATTATGGCAGGGCAGGCGGCGGCTCAGACGTTCGAGCACATCTCGTCGACCGACTCGCTGCGTTGGCAGAAACGGAGCGACGTCAAACTGTCCGCCGCACCGAAAGGGCCCGCAACCGTCAGCACCAATAAGGATGCACCTATAGTGACCTTCCGCAAGTGGGGGACGACATTCAACGAGCAGGATTGGAAATCACTGTGTATGCTCACCCGCGATGAGCAGGATGAGATCCTGTTCAACGCATTCTCGCCCGAGGGGCAGCTGCGGTTTGATTTAGGGCGCATCTCGATGAATGCCAATGATTACGCGCTCTCATGGTTTTCGTGTAGTGATGTGCCCGGCGACTTCGAGCTGAAGCATTTCAACATTGAACGCGACAAACTCACCATCATTCCCTATATCCGCGCCGCCCAGAAATATAATCCCGACATGACATTCTGGATGTCGCCATGGAGCCCTCCGGCGTGGATGAAGATAAACAATCACTACGCTGTCCAGAGCAGTCCGTACAGTGACATGGATCCGAAACTGGACCGTCTGCTTTACGGCGACGATGACCGCTCGGTAAACGAGCAGGTGAATCCTGACAAAAACCTCTTTCCGCGGCGTCTTGCAGTACAGGATTATATGATTCAGAGCCCGCGTTATCTGCAATGCTACGCTGATATGTTCTGCCGTTTCATCGACCTTTATGCCGCCCAGGGCATAAAAATAGGAATGGTCATGTATCAGAACGAGGCTTACAGCTATACCCCGTATCCCGGTTGCCCATGGACTTCGGACGGTATCCTGCGATTCAATATGGAATATCTCGCTCCCACACTCCGTGAGAAGCATCCGGAGGTGGAGCTTTTCCTGGGGACATTCAATACCAACCGTTATGACCATGTAAAGGGGCTTCTTGAGGATTCCCGCATGGCTGATAATGTAAAAGGTGTGGCATTCCAGTGGGAAGGCGGTCAGATATTGCCGCGTATACGCGAGGAGTATCCCGGCTACCGCTATGTAATGAGTGAGAGCGAATGTGGCTGGGGCTCGATGGACTGGGGTGCGGCCGAACACACGTTTCATCTGATAAACCACTATCTCGGTAACGGTTGCTCGGAGTACAACAACTGGAATCTAATACTGTGCGACCGTGGCGAAAGCCCATGGGGATGGAAACAGAATGCCCTGATTCGCGTCAATTCGGCCGACCGCACGTATGAATATGTTCCGGAATACTACACTTACCGTCATTACAGCAACTTCATACGCAACGGAGCCAAGATACTTGCCGCGAAGTCTACCGGAAGCGAGAAGACACCTACGCTTGTGGCTTTGACACCGGAGCAGAAATATGTCGTTGTGGCAGGAAACTTCAATGACGAGCCACGTGACATCAGCGTAAGGATTGACAAAAAATATCTCAATCTTACCCTTGCCCCACACTCGCTCAATACTTTTGTGCAGAAGTAACGTTGTTATACAATACCCTTAATACAGCCGGCTGTATTTTTATTTCGCCATGTGAAATTTTTTGCCGAAATTTGCGCCGACGAAAACGGAGCGTTTTCATCTCAGGTTTCCAATAATTTAACGCACACATTATTTATGATTGCACAATTGGCCGTGATTTTCTCGTTTCTCGGGATGGGTGAGTTTATCGTATGGGCTACAGGTGTGCCCATACCATCGAGTATACTGGGCATGCTGTTGCTGACTGTGTCGCTGAAGGCGGGTGTAGTCAGGCTTGATCAGGTGGAAGGTGTATCTAACTTCCTGGCCGGTAATCTCGGATTCTTTTTTGTACCGGCAGCCGTGGGCTTGCTGAACTGCCTGGGCATAATACGTCAGCAATGGCTTCCGATCATGATGGCGTTCTTCGTAAGTTCGCTGGTGGTGATTGGATGCACAGGGCTTGTGCACCAATATCTCTATACCCGTAAACTAAACAAAGGCTCCCGCGATGGAATTTCTGCGTAATCCTATATTCTTGCTGGCGCTGACATTCGTGGTCTACGGTATGTCTAAGATGCTGCAAAGGCGCGTCGGCCTCTCGCTTTTCAATCCTATTCTGATTGCGGTAAGCGTGCTCATCTGCTTTCTGCTTATGAGCGGAATTGACTACTCCACATATTACGAAGGCGGAAAATATATCGACTTCTGGCTGAAGCCGGCTGTGGTGGCGCTCGGCGTGCCACTGTACAAGCAGCTGTCCACTATCAGACAACAGATTGTGCCGATAATCGTGGCCGAATTGGTAGGATGTGTGCTCGGGATCGTCTCGGTGGTGGTCGTGGGTGAGCTGTTCGGAGCCTCCCGTGAGGTGATTGTTTCGTTGGCTCCGAAGTCTGTGACCACCCCCATAGCCATGGAAGTGTCGCGCACGCTCGGAGGCATTCCGGCGCTCACGGCGGGGGTAGTGGTGTGTGCCGGCATATTCGGTGGCATCGCCGGGTTCAAGTTCATGAAGATATCGCATATTCAGCACTCGTCTTCCCAAGGGCTTGCAATAGGCACAGGGGCTCACGCCATCGGCACAGCCACCGCAATGGAGAAAAATGAGCGGTGCGGATCGTTTTCCTCGCTGGGGCTTACTCTCAACGGTCTTTTCACGGCTCTGCTCACTCCGTTCATCCTGTCGCTGTTCGGGTATTGATTTCTTTGTCCGGTCAGGATTCGTCATAGCGTGTCCATGCCGCGTATCTTGCTGTGGATTCTGGTGTATGTTCTGGTGTATGTCGGCAGTGGATTTGGCGGGATGGGGATTTTTGCGTAACTTCGCGAAAAATTTCAACAGTAATAGAATCATGATCACACAGGAACAATTAAAAGAGACTTTAGAGCGCAAGCTGGCGCTGAGGAGGTATCTTTGACATCGACGGGAAGATAATCCAGGTCGAGGAGGAGGAACTCCGCACTCATGTGCCCGATTTCTGGGAGCATCCCACTGAGGCACGCATACAGATGAAGAAAGTGAAGGATCTGCAGTCGTGGATCGACGCCTACAAGGAGGTGGAGTCGGCTGTGGAGGAGCTTTCTCTTGGTTGGGACTTCATAAAAGAAGGCCTGATCGAAGAGGATGAGCTGGACAGGCTCTACGGTGATGCCATATCCAGGATAGAGGCTCTGGAGCTGAAAAACATGCTGCGCCGTGAGGAGGACAAGCTGGGCGTGGTGCTCAAGATCAACTCCGGTGCCGGCGGCACAGAGAGCCAGGACTGGGCTTCGATGCTGATGCGCATGTATCTGCGCTGGTGCGAGAAGAACGGCTACAAAACCTCGATAGCCAATATCCTTGACGGCGACGAGGCCGGCATAAAGTCGTGCACGATAAATGTGGAGGGTGATTTCGCCTATGGCTATCTCAAGAGCGAGAACGGTGTGCACCGTCTGGTGCGTGTGTCGCCGTATAATGCTCAGTGCAAGCGCATGACATCGTTCGCATCGGTGTTCGTGACCCCGCTGGTGGACGATACCATAGAGGTGAAGGTGGATCCGGCGCTTCTGTCATGGGACACGTTCCGCTCGGGCGGAGCCGGAGGCCAGAATGTGAACAAGGTGGAGTCGGGGGTGCGTCTGCGCTACCAGTTCACTGACCCGTACACCGGCGAGCAGGAGGAAATCCTGATTGAGAACACCGAGACACGCGACCAGCCAAAGAACAAGGAGAATGCCATGAGGCAGCTACGCTCCATACTCTATGACAAGGAGTTGCAGCACCGCCTGGCCGAGCAGGCCAAGATCGAGGCTGGCAAGATGAAGATAGAATGGGGCTCGCAGATACGATCGTATGTGTTCGACGACCGACGCGTGAAAGATCACCGCACCGGCTATCAGACATCTGATGTGGGCGGTGTGATGGACGGCGATATCGACGGCTTCATCAAGGCTTACCTGATGGAATTCGCAGGAAAGAGCGAAGAATAAGTACGAATATATCATTATATAATGGTGGTGTCGGATGCGATTTCCGACGCCACCGTTTTTTTTAATGAAAATTTAATATGGAGTCAATATCCATGAAACATATTTGCGGGAAATTTGTAGAAAATATAAGAGTGTGTCTAAAAACAAAAGTTAAAGCATGGATTTCATCTGTTTTCTTTTGACTCACTTGACATCATAATTTGAATCAAAATGTGTGAATTAACATATATTTACCCTGCCACGGTTTCTCTCCGGCGCTTTCCGCATGCATCTTCGGTCATGTGACAACAGCCACACTCCCTCATCATCATGCGAAAATCCCTCGGAGATAAACCGTCCATGCGTTAACTTTTATTATTAGACACACTCTAAAACCGACTATTGTTTTATGGAATATGTTTTTCTTGGAATTGTAATCTTCCTATTTGTACTGGCGGTGTTCGATCTGTCGGTGGGCGTGAGCAATGATGCCGCCAACTTTCTGAATTCGGCGGTGGGCTCGCGTGCCGCGCGTTTCCGGACGGTGATAATAGTGGCGTCTGTGGGCGTGTTCTTAGGCGCGGTGATGAGCAACGGCATGATGGACATTGCGCGAAACGGTGTGTTCCGCCCGGAGCACTTCTCTTTTTATGATCTCACATGCATATTCATGGCTGTGATGGTGACGGATATCATATTGCTGGATGTCTTTAATTCGCTCGGGCTGCCTACGTCCACTACCGTATCGATGGTGTTCGGGTTGCTCGGGGCTTCGTTTGCAGTGGCGGCGGTGAAGCTGGTGCAGGATACTACAGGCCTGTCATTCGCTGACCTGTTGAACACGGCAAAGGCGCTGTCGATGATCATCGCCATCTTTGTATCAGTGGCGGTGGCCTTCATATTCGGCACGTTGGTGCAGTATCTGTCGCGGCTATGGTTCACATTCAACTATACGAGACGTCTTACATGGAAAATAGGTATATTCGGGGGGATATCCATCACCTGCATCGTATATTTCCTGTTGATCAAAGGTGCCAAGGATCTTACGTTCATGACACCGGAAGTGAAGGCATGGATACACGCCAACACGATGCTGATACTCGGATGCTGCCTGATATTCTTCACGGTGCTGTGCCAGCTGCTGCATTGGCTGAGGGTGAATGTGTTCAAGGTGATAGTGCTCACCGGTACTTTCGCGCTGGCCATGGCATTCGCAGGTAATGACCTGGTGAATTTTATCGGGGTGCCGCTGAGCGGATATTCGTCGTACCGGGATTATGTGTCCGGAGGGGGCGGGGATCCCCACTCATTCACTATGGAAAGCCTCAATGGCCCGGCTTCCACTCCGATTTGGTTTCTGCTGGGTGCGGGTGTGATCATGATCATTGCCCTGTCAACATCGAAGAAAGCGAAGAAAGTGGTAGAGACATCAGTGAATCTGTCCAGGCAGGCTGCCGGCGATGAGATGTTCGGCTCGTCAAGGCTGGCACGCCGCCTGGTGAGGGGGGCTATCTCCACCTCTGAATGGATTGTGGGTCATACTCCCGAACGTGTCAAGGCGTGGGCGGCAAAGCGTCTGGATATCAATGAGGCGATAATGGAGGATGGCGCGGCCTTTGACCTGGTGAGAGGCTCTGTCAACCTTGTGCTTGCCGGTGCTCTGATAGCGCTTGGCACGTCGCTGAAACTGCCGCTGTCCACAACCTATGTCACATTCATGGTGGCCATGGGTACTTCGCTGGCCGACAGGGCATGGGGCAGGGACAGCGCGGTGTTCCGTATAACGGGAGTTATATCCGTGATCGGCGGATGGTTCATCACCGCTGGTGTGGCTTTTATCGGGGCCGGGCTGGTAGTGTCGGTGATGCATATCGGCGGGGTGGCTGTGATAGTGCTGATAGCTCTTGTGGCCATGGGGATACTGATCCATAACAATTTCATGCGCAAGAAGGAGGCAGAGACGGGCGAGAGCGCTCTGTTCAGCGCCACCGTGACATGCAGTGACCCAGATGAGACCTGGCGGCTGCTGAAGCTGTATATTATGGAAAATCAGCGTGATTTCATGAATTATGCCATCGGTGTGCAACGTGATGTGACCTCAGGGTTTTTCGGAGACAACCGCAGGGTGCTTGGAAAAGCTGTGTCATCGCTTGCCGAACGGAAATCGTGGTTGAAGAATATCCGCCGTAAGTCTACGCTATGTTTCCGCAGGATTCCGCAGGATGTGGCCATGGAGAAGAGTGCCTGGTTTTATCTGAGCGGCAACGCGCAGATGGCGATATTGTACAATCTGCGCCGTATAGCCGAGGTGTGTTATGAGCATGTGGACAATAATTTCCGCACGTTGCCGGTGTCGGTGACCGAACGGGCGCGTCCGTTGTGCGCGGCGGTGGCGGACTTGCTCTCCTCTACTCTTGATGTGATGGATGCCGGCGATCTGAGACGCACTGCCGAGGTAAGGCGTGCGTGCGACCGCGTGAAGGACAGGATCTCGGCGGAGTGCCGTACGGTATATGATGAGCTGAGACGCAAGGATGATGCGGATATGTCGGTGCTGTATGTGTACGTGAATATGTTGCAGGAGCAGCGGGAAATGCTGTCGAGCCTGCGCAAGCTGCTACGCGCGGATTACAAGCTGATGTCGGCCGAGGCTCAGTCGATTACAGAATATGAGCGTAAATGATCTTTAGGGTACCACAGGCAAAGTGATATCGAAGCGCAGGCCTCCAGTGGAGTTATTGGTGGCGAATATGCTGCCCCCGTGGAAAATCACGGCGTTCTTCACAATGGCCAGACCCAGGCCGGTGCCGCCGTTGGCGCGGCTGCGGCCTTTGTCCACGCGGTAGAAACGCTCGAATATGTGCGGCAGGTGTTCCGGAGGTATGCCTACGCCATCATCGGAGAAGGTGATGTGTGCGGTATTCTCCACGATGCTTGCTGATATGTGTATCTCAGTGCCTTGGGAATAGGCATTGGCGTTGCGTATCAGGTTGCAGAATATCGCTGAAAGGAGAGAGGCGTTGCCGTGTATGGTCATGTTGTCAGGCATGTCTATGTCTATGCTCAGACAACCGGGCGCTGAGAATTCTGCCGCGGCGTCGCTGATGATCCTGCGCAGGGAGATGTCTTCGCGGGAGATCATGTCTTTGCCGTCGTCAAGACGGGTGAGCGTGGATACGTCGGCGAGAAGTTCGGCGAGGCGGAGGCTGTTGTCATGGCACCGGCGGATAAACATGTCTTTTTTGTCGGTCGGCAGCTCGGGATGCGACAGCAGGGTCTCCAGGCACACCTGCATGGCTGCGAGCGGTGTCTTGAGTTCGTGATTTATGTTGTTGGTAAGTTGTTTTTTTATTCTGATTTTGTCGCGTTCCTGAGCCAGCGCGGCCTTGTGCTGGCGCTCACGTTGCACATATAGTCTGATGATGTGCTTGGATATCTCACCGAGTTCGTCTTTGGGAAATGCCTCGTCGTCGAAGATGCTCTCGCCGTGTTCGGCGCGTCGGGCGAAATCGTTGAGGCGTGTCACTGTATGTCCGATATGCCGTGTGGTAAACCATGCTATAATTATCATAAGAGCCGTGATCGCTACCATAAACCAGAGGAATCCCCTGTCGGCGGCCAGGATATTGGCGAGGCTTACAGAATATGGCACCGCTGAGCGCACGATATGGTCGCCGATGCGGGTGGCGGAGTAGAAGTAGACATCGTCGGTGGACTGTGAGTGTCTCATCACGCAATATCCCTGTCCGGTTTTCATGGCCTGGGCCACTTCCGGACGGCCGAGGTGGTTGTGGCTATGGATCGTGCTGTCGGCTGGGGCCATGTTGTCGAATCTGACCACGCCGTCGGTGCCTATGATTGTGACACGCAGATGGTCGAGCCCGGAGCGCGTAATCAGGTCGTTTATGGCGGTGTCCGGATCAGTGTCGGCAATCTCGCGGTTGATGGCTTGCAGGCGTGTGTCCAGAAGTTGGGCTTTGTATTCTTTTTCACGTGAATACTGAAAAGCGATGACGCAGATGGCTGTGGTGAGAGAGAATGCCACCAACAGAAGGAACAGGCGTATATGTGTGTTCAATGTCATATTAGGGTGAAAATGGCCAAATGACACGGTGGGGACAGTATCATTTGGCCATATTTATAAGTTATGGTGAGTGGGAATCAGTTTACGCGGAAGCGGTCGGAGCCGTCGCGGAGGAAGGCTACGATCTGGCGTGCTGCGGCGATGCCGGCGTTGATATTGGCTTCGGCTGTCTGTGCGCCCATTTTCTTAGGCGTGAAGAATACACGTCCGGCGAATTCTTCGGACAGGATATCGGCATTGTCGGGCTTGACATCGGCCACGTATTTCAGGTCGGGACGGTCGGCGAGGGCTTTGCGCAGGCCGGCCTCGTCGATCACTTCCTTGCGGGCGGTGTTGATGAGCACGGCGCCTTTGGGCAGGAGTGAGATGAGGTCGTAGCCGATGGAGCCGCGTGTCTCCGCTGTGGCGGGGATGTGGATGGATACTATCTGATTGTTGCGGTAGAGGTCTTCTACGGTGTGTACCGGCTCTACACCGGCACCGGCCATGACTTCGTCGGGGCAGTATGGGTCGAGGGCACTTACCTCCATGCCGAAGCCTTTGGCTATGCGGGCGACGTTGCGGCCTACTTGGCCGAATGCCTGGATGCCGAGGTGCTTCCCTTTGAGTTCGGTGCCTGAGGTGCCGGCATACATGTTACGCACGGCCATGACGGCCATGCCGAACACGAGTTCGGCCACGGCATTGGAGTTCTGGCCTGGGGTGTTTTCCACCACTACATTATGGGCGGTGGCGGCGGCGAGGTCTATGTTGTCGTATCCGGCTCCGGCGCGCACCACGATTTTGAGCTGTCTGGCGGCATCGAACACTTCGGCATCGATTTTGTCGGAGCGCACGATCAGGGCATCAGCATCTGAGACTGCCTCAAGGAGCTGGCTGCGGTCGGTGTATTTTTCGAGGAGCGCGAGGTCGTAACCGGCTTCGGCGGCTACCTGGCGGATGCCGTCGACAGCTACGGCTGCGAATGGTTTTTCTGTGGCAACGAGTATTTTCATGACTTTCGTGTTCAGTGTTTTGCTTCGAATTCCTTCATGGTTTCAATCAGGGCTTTCACGCTTTCAACGGGCAGAGCGTTGTAGAGGGATGCTCGGAAGCCGCCGACGGAGCGGTGGCCTTTGATGCCTACCATGCCGCGGGCGGTGGCGAAGTCGATGAAGTCTTTCTCAAGGTCTTTGTATTCGGGTGTCATCACGAAGCATACGTTCATCACGGAGCGGTCGGCGTGGTCGGTGACTGTGCCGGTGAACATGCGTGAGGAGTCGATGGCATCGTAGAGCATCGCGGCCTTGTCCTCGTCGATTTTCTGGAGAGCTTTTATGCCGCCAAGTTCCTTATAGTATCTCAGGGTCTGGAGGGCGGAGAAAATGGGGAGCACCGGCGGGGTGTTGAACATTGATCCTTTTTTGACATGTGTCCGGTAGTCGAGCATGGTGGGGATGGCGCGGTCCACGTGGCCAAGGGCGTCGTCGCGCACGATCACGATTGTGACACCGGCGGGGGCGAGGTTTTTCTGCGCTCCGGCATAGATGGCATCGTATTTCGAAACATCAACGGGGCGTGAGAAGATGTCGGAGCTCATGTCGGCCACCAGGCGGCAGGGTACGTCGGGATCGGTGCGTATCTCGGTGCCGTAGATGGTGTTGTTTGATGTGTAATGGAAATAATCTGCATCGGCGGGTACGGTGAAGCCTTTGGGGATGAAGGTGTATTTTTCGGCTTCGGATGATGCCACTACATCCACCTGTCCGAACAGACGGGCTTCCTTGATGGCGTTGTGCGCCCATGTGCCGGTGTCGATATAAGCGGCTTTATTGCGGAGCAGGTTGAAGGGGATCATGCAGAATTGCATAGAGGCACCGCCGCCAAGCCATAATACAGAATAGCCTTCAGGAATTTCAAGAAGCTCTTTGACCAGAGCGGTGGCTTCGTCGATTACAGCCTGGAATTCTTTGCTTCGGTGTGAAATCTCGAGCAGTGACAGCCCCATGCCTGCGAAATCGATCACTGCGTCGGCTGTGTTTTTGATTGTGTACTGGCTCAGGATCGATGGCCCGGCGTAAAAGTTATGTTTCTTCATGACGGTATTGATAGTGTTTAATTCTTGCTCACGGCAATGTGCCGTAATGCTGCAAATATACCACTTTTTCCGAAACATCCCTATAAAAAGCGGGTAAAAATGTTGTTGTGCCAAATAACTTTTTTATCTTTGCAATTGTTATAACGTAGAAAGAGAAAATATCTAACAACTAAATTAACACATAGTACAATGAAAAATCTCAACATTTTCCTGGCAGTGGTAGGCGGCGCGATAGCCGGTGCTGCCGTAGGTCTGCTCTTTGCCCCCGGCAAGGGCGCTGATACCCGTGATGAAATCAAGAAGTTTATCAAGAAGCATTGTCCTTTTGTAAAGAGCAACAAACTTGAGGAGTTGGCCGACCGTATAGCTGAAGAGATCAAGCAGGCCTGATACAATAAACGTAAATTAACCTACATAATGAGAGATATGAAGACATTGTATGCATTTCTGGGTGGTGCTGTGGTAGGCGCTGCAGCCGCCCTGCTTTTCGCTCCTGAAAAGGGTGACGATCTGCGCAGCCAGATAAAGGACCTGTTGCGTCGCAAAGGCATAATCCGCTGCGGGGCTGATGTTGACGATCTTGTGGATCAGATTTCGGCTCAGATTGAGGAAGTGGAAACTGAAAGGTGATATGCCTCAGGCTAAGACGCCCGTGCGGACATCGTGCCGCATGGGTGGTCTTTCGGGAATTTATGTACCCCTTTAATATAGTCCTATGATAGATTCTTTCAAGCAAACAGTTGAGCAAGGGAAAAAGCTGGCAGGTCTGTATCTTGACGGTCTGCGGCTCTCTGCTGCTGAGACGCTTACACAAATGTTTTCAGCTATTGCGCTGGCGGCTGTGATCCTGCTGCTCGGCATTATAGTGCTTGTCTTGATTGCGATAGGAGCGTGTGCTCTGTTGTCCGAATACATTGCTCCGTTCTGGGCCTATATGGTGGTGGCGGGATTTTTTGTGATTGTGATAATGCTGCTGGTGGCGCTTAGACGAGTGCTGTTTCTGGATCCGATAGCACGGTTCATATCCGGACTGATCGTGAATCCGCCCTCGATGCCAGCTGATGAAAACAAAGAGAATGCAGAAGCAGATGAGCACCCCGGTCAATAAGAAATGGAAGGGTTATACACTGGATGAGCTGCGTACGGAAAGGATGCTCAACCAGGTGCGTATAGCCGCATGCCGACAGCGTCTGGCGCAGAGCTCGCAGCAGGCTGTGAGGCCGCAACGGATAGCGTCGACGGTAATGGATACTGTGCTTCGGATCCTCAGTGTGTATGATTATGTCACAATCGGTATTGCCGTGGGGCGCCGGCTGATGCGCCTGTTCAGGAAAAAAGGTTAGCCTGATCCACTGGCAGTATGGTGGATGGGTGAAGCAGGGGATACCATAGGTATCCGTTCACCCGGTCATAGCCCATCTGACGCAGGATGGCCACATATGCTTTCACCTGGCTGACATGGCTGTCAAGGATTTCGGATGTGAATTTATAGTCAATTATGTCTACGCTGCCGTCGGGATAGAGCACTATGCGGTCGGGGCGGCGCGTTTGGTCGCGTTCGGGAATATAGATGGGTTGCTCTGAGAGAACTTGTGTGTCAGGAGAGAACCATCGTGCCATCATGTCAGGGTGGGTACGGAATGCTTCTGTGACGGTGTCGTGCAGACGGCGGGTGTCGTCATCGCCCAAGGATATGCGCCGTGCAACGTTCTCAACAGCCTGGCTGATGTCGTCGGTGGTGTGTATCCGGGCCATTATATCATGAAGTACCACGCCGCGTTGCATCATTAGCAGCGATGTTTGGGTGTCGGCTTTGGTATTGGTGTCAGTGTCTGTGATTTCTGTATCGTCGATGTCGCTGTCGGTGTCAAGTGCACTGTCAAGTGATATCAGGGCATGGATGTCGTGGCGCGCTGTCACGTCATAATCTATAAGTATGGTGCTTCCGGTGGCATCTGCCGGAAGTGGTTTGTGCCGGTCGGCAAGGCGGGTGGGGGATCCATAGGTGAGCTCTCCGTCCTTGATTGTGAGTCCGTCGAGTTGGAGTGAGGTGAATGCCGGGGTAAGTGATTTGCCTATGCCGTGGGTGGGCTTGTAGCATACGATGAGTTCGGCCACGGCGCGGGTGTATGCCACATATGTCATGTTCAGTGTGTCGGTCTGGCGAGCCTTCTCGTCGGCTTTGTACAGACCGTAAAGGGGGCTGCATGGCAGTGAGCATTCTGTGTCCATGGTGATGTTGATGGCCGGAGGCATCAGGCTGGGCGGAATCGTGGGCAGGAGCGGCCGCGGGAGATCCTCGCAGGGGCGCGCTGGTATCCACTGCATGGATTTGGCATTTACGTCCGGCCAGGATCCGAATGGTATGAGCACGCATTCGAATTCCAGGCCTTTGGATTTGTGCACGGTCATGAATCTCACGGCATCCACGTCGGAGCCGGCGGGGATGGTGAGTTTTGGCGATTCCTCCCACCATTGGAGGAAGCGGTGGACGGAAGGGTTGTATTTGGAGCAGAATTCGAGCACATAGTCTTGGAAGGCTGCGATGTAGGCGCTCTGCTGCCGGCGTTGGGACGGAGTGAGCATTTCGGTGATGATAGTCTCCACAAGAGCCACGAGGGATGGCGAGCGATGTGCGTCTATTGTGGTGAGCCCGTCGGGAGCCGGTGCCTGGCCAGTTTCGGTGGCTCCCTTGATTGCGGCTTGCAGGGCGGCCTCGGATTCCAGCCCGAGGTTGCGGAAGTATTCGTATCGGCTCATCATCATGGCAATGTCTTCGGCCGAGGCGTATTTCTTCTTGTCGTTGTCGGTGGTGGGCTCGGAGGCGCGTGTCTCGTTGTCGATGAATTTGAGTATGCTCACTATCATGCGCACACTCTGGGAGCGTCGCAGGTACATGGCCTCGTCGGACAGTACGGGTATGTCAGGATGGTGTTCGAGCAGATGTGATATTGCGGTGCCGAGTTCGTCGTTTTTAGCGGCGAGCACGGCGATCTGTTTCCATTGGTATCCGCCTTGGTCGTGTTGGCGGCGTATCTGCCTGGCCATTTCCTCAAGCGGGTCGCCGTCGGTGCAGTTTGTGTCAGGGATGAAACGCACATAGCCGGAGAAATTTTTGTTTGGGCCGCTGATCTCCTGTACGACGTTTTCGAATCCCGGCACTTCCCTGGCTGATGCGAGCATCGTGAAGAGTGAGTTGTTGAACGATACGATATGTGCGGATGAGCGCCAGTTGGTGTTCTCGCCGGGCGCGGCTCCTTTTATCTGGTTGTGTCCGGCAAAATCCCTGTCATCGGCCACCCGATGGTGCAGCAACGACGGCTCTGAGTTGCGGAAGCGGTAGATCGATTGTTTTTCGTCGCCAATTATCAGGCTGTCGTATTTTTCTGCCAGACTGTTGGTCACCAGCGGTTTGAGGTTGATCCACTGCATTTCTGATGTGTCCTGGAACTCGTCGATCAGGAAATGATGTAGCTCCACTCCGAGGCGCTCATATATGAAAGGCATTTCCTGGCCGTCGATTATGCGGCTGAGCATGTCGTTGGTGTCTGAGAGCAGGATGGTGTTGTTTTCTGCGTGAAACCGGTCAAGGAATGCCCAGGCGTTGGCCAGCAGACCGAGCTGATTGAGCGAGTTTTGTATCTTTATTATCAGGAAATATTCAGAGAAGAGCGGGACGGCCTGAGCCATTAGGTTGAGTATGGCATGGATATGGGCGTCTGTGCCTTTGAAATACTTTTTCACTATCACGGCCGAGCCGTCGCCTTCGGCGGCTTTGAGCGCTTTGGCGCCGAATATGTCTTTGGATGAGGGCTGTGTGCGTGTGGCGAAGCAGTCTTTGATCAGACGGATGATTATGGAGTTGAAGCCTTTTTCATCAGTGTCGGCTATGGTGGCCATCACGTGTGCGGCTTCATGCTCCATATGGTCGAGTATCTCGGATTTTCGTTGTGCGAGGGCTTTCTCCAATCTGTGCATCGGCCTGTCGTCATCAGCGAGGTATTCGCGCATGGCGTGGGAATATTTCTTGAATTTTTCCTTGCAGATGTTAGCCACGAGCTCCACGAGATTGGCATGCACTGGCGAGTCGCGGTTGAAGAAGCTGGCTTTGTGTCCTTCGTCGATTTGTGCTGCAATGAATTTTTCAAGCCACCGGCTTAGTTCCGCCAGGTTGTTTTCTTCGTAATTGAAGCAGTCAAGCATCATGCCTACCGCTGTTGTTATCGCGTATATATCGTTGATTTCCACAGCGAAGTCGCCTTGCCGGTCGAGCTCGCGGGCGAAAGTGCGCAGCACGCGTTGGAAAAATGAGTCGATTGTGCTGACATTGAAATTCCCGTAATCGTTGAGGAGCTGTCTCAGGGCGCCCCCTGCGGCTTCTGCCAGATCGGCGCGTGTGCACCCGGTGAGGCGACACAGTTTGTCGGCATATGGGGCATCGTTTTTCTTGTCATCCGGGATGGTGGAGAGTGCGTCAAGCTCCTTGATTATCCTCCGTTTCATCTCGGCGGTAGCCTTGTTGGTGAAGGTTATCGCGAGTATGCCGCGGTGTCTGTTGGTGTTTTCGTCACCCGCCGGAGCGTATTTGGGCAGATTCAGTCGGGTCCCCCCTGTGTTGGGGTTCTTTATGCACAGCAGGGCCTGTATGTATTCGTATGCCAGTGTGTATGTCTTGCCGGATCCCGCCGATGCTTTATATATTGTAAGCAATTTAGTGGATGGAGTCTGGGTATTCGTCAGTAGGAATGGAGTCGGGCGAACTCATGCCTCGGGTAAGCTCAATAAGCATCGACGCATGTCGCTGTTGGTCTATGGATAGGTTTTCAATGTAGGCGGCAGTCGAATCCGGGTCGGTAGCTAATGCCATCATGAACACAGAGGCTGCGGCAGCCATATCATCCTGCTCGTCTGATATCTCGGCCATGCGTATGTATATCATTGCCATTCTGCACTTCTGTTTTGCCGATAAATTGTCCACATAGGTGCTCTCAAGCTCTGATAGCGCATTGCGCGCGGCGTCACTGTCGCCGGCTTCCATCTCAGCCTCAGCCTGGGATATTATGTCCTCGGGATTGGCGTGCGCGCATGATGCTGTCGCGAAACTGACGCATACTCCTATATATATAAATATGTGTAATATGATTTTATTCATGGTCAGTATTTTTATGCAAAGATAGTTATTGCGGATTGAAATGGCAAACAAAAACAAATTCTAATTCCGGTCGTGTGTTTTTGTTTGGGGCAAAAAAAAATTATCCGTCGTCACGACGAATAATCTTCTTACCTTAAATCTAATACCATGAAAAACTGATGCAAAGATATGACTTTTATGTTTTACAGCATAATTTTTCGGCAAAAATCTTCGCGATTTTAACCAAAATTATCATTCTTATGTTTTACAGCATGTTTTTGCGTTAAAGGGTGTTAAAATTTAGGGAAAAATTTGGAGGATAAGGAAAAGGGTTGTAACTTTGCACTCGCAATTCGGGGGAAGCCCTCCGGGTCGCGGACAGAAGAGAACATTGAAACGCTTACAATAGAGATTTAGAG
>X363_Desmarests_Spiny_Pocket_Mouse__coassemble_146_pt1 | contig 55502 bp, 50 predicted proteins | sample X363_Desmarests_Spiny_Pocket_Mouse__metabat2_high_PE_013 | metagenome-assembled genome bin X363_Desmarests_Spiny_Pocket_Mouse
AATCCTCTCCATAAGATGAAATCCATGCATTAACTTTTATTTTTAGACACACTCTTATTAACGAAATATGTGCTTAAAAATTGCTTAAACACACGTCTTTTCGTAATTTTGCAATCAAAATATAGTCAAGCATGGATTCATTAGAGATTACCCTGTCAGTTCCGGACCGCGCCAGAGCCGACGTGCTCGTAACCAATGACCGGATATATTACCGGTTTGCCACACCCGACACCCTTGACCAGGGCGACCTGCCAGGGTTGAAGGGCGACACACCTGCGATGCTTGACCGCATCGCGAAAGCGTGCACTGCCGACGGAAACCTCATACCGCCGGAGGAGCTGAAAATAACGGTTAAGACCGATGACACTCTGCTTCACACTATATCTGAATCCGCACTCAGGGAGATTGTCGGCATCCTGCAAGAGATAGATGAGGTGTTCCTATTCCTGCGGGGCTTTGCTTAATATGTCGCAATCAACAAAAAACAAGAATATATGTTATATTTGAAAAAGCTCATAGCCGTCATGGCTATCTCACTCTCAACATTATCTACTATGGCACAGTCTGAAATCCGCCTGCCGGAGCCATCGCACACCGGCGGCCTCTCTATCATGGAATCATTGTGGGCCAGGCAATCATCACGCGAGTTCGACACCCGCATGCTATCCGACACCGACCTTAGCGATATGCTTTTCGCCGCTTGCGGCATCAACCGACCGGAGACAGCACACATCACTTCGCCCACCGCACTCAATACACAGGAAATAGATGTATACGTATTCACTGCCAAAGGTGTGTACCGTTATGCGCCCCAAGGGCACAAGCTCATTCCTGTGGCCGATGGCGACCACCGCGCGCTCATAGCAGGGACCCCGGAATTCTCACAGGATTTCGTGATGCAGGCTCCCGTATCGCTCCTGGCAGTGGCCAATCCACAGAAATTCGACCGCATGCCGGAGATGGCACAGATGATGGCCATAGCCGATGCCGGTATCCTCACTGAGAACATATGTCTGTTCTGCGCAGGACGCTCACTGGCCGCAGTGCCGCGCGCCACTATGGACCGCACCGGCATAGCCAGGCTCTTGAATCTGCCAGCGGAAGCCATTCCTGCGCTGAATATCCCTGTAGGTTATCCCAAATGACACAAGAAATGGATCAGCAACACCTCGACCGCTTTGAAAAAAGCATCCATGACCGTCTTGGCCGGTACCTGCTGGACAAAGGCGTGATAGACAACCGTCTGCCCGAAGCCCCGGATATAGAAGACCGCTGGGAGCAGATCTGCATGGCATATCTGCCCGACGGCACGCGGGAGTTCAACAATTACCCCACCGTATCGCTCGGCTGGATGATGTTCATAGGCATGGCCGTGGCTCACATGTGGGACGAGGACTGGGAAATGTATTCCAGATTCACTGACATATACAAATCCATCCTGCTCAAAGGACGCGGCTATGACAACATGGATGAATACATCTGCCAGGACATACTCAAACTCACTCCCGCCCACGAGGAGAAAACATCAACACTCGCTGGCGATGCAGCCACCATGGTGCATTCCGCGCTCCTGCACGAAGGCTTTGAGCCGGGCACACCGGAGGCGTTCAATGCCTATGTGAGGTGTCTGCACCAGCTGTATTATTTCGGAGCTGCCATAGAGCTCCGGCGCCTCGGCTACCACATGACTGAACTGAAATGAGAATCTACGACAATTACATTTTTGATTTCGACGGCACGCTGATGGACACATCGGGCGTGATCATGGCTACAATCCGCGCCACAATCCGGCAGATGGGGCTCCCTGAACGCACCGAGGCCCAATGCAGGGCAATAATAGGGATCCGCACCGACGATGCCGGACGCTGGCTGTATCCCGGGCTGGATATCTCCAACGAGGAATTTGCCCTGGTGTTCCGCGAGAATTACGACCGCATAAAAAGGGCGGCACACGAAGAACTATTCCCCGGCGTGAGGGACACCCTGAGACACCTGCTCGACACCGGCCACGGCATCGCCATAGCATCCAGCCGCCGTCTGGCATCCCTGCACGACTACCTTGACGGACTGGGGATGCGATCATGCTTCTCCACAATAATAGGAGCCGACAGCGTGAGCCGTGGCAAACCCGACCCCGAGCCTGTACACAAAGTGCTGGAAGCTCTCGGATGGAAACCTGCGGAGACACTGGTGGTGGGCGACGCGGATGTCGACATCCTGATGGGAAATGCCGCCGGATGCCCCACATGCGCAGTGACCTACGGCAACGGCAGCATGGAATCGCTACGTCGCGCCAATCCTACATATATTATAAATAATTTCACAGAACTGACTAATGTGGCAACAGTCTGATTTCTCACTTGCGGCGCGACAGCGCGGTTTCCATCTGGTCACAGCAGAAATCGTGCGTAATCTCCCAGCCCTGCCCCGCACCGGGATGCTGAATCTGTTCATCAAGCACACATCGGCAGCTCTCACCATCAATGAGAACGCCGACCCGGATGTGCGCGCCGACATGAACTCCGTATTCAACCGCCTGGTCAGGGAGAATGAGCCCTACTACCTCCATACCATGGAGGGACCCGACGACATGCCCGCACATGTGAAATGCTCACTCATAGGCCCGTCCCTCACCATTCCAATCACTGCCGGACGCTTGAATCTTGGCACCTGGCAGGGCATATACCTGTGTGAATTCCGCCACCACGGCGGCGCGCGCAAAATCGTGGCCACAGTCTGCGGCGAATGAGCCGCCGTGCCATCTGCCGCGCCAAAATATGCCATCCCTCCGAAATGAAGGTGATGGCATATTTATTTTCAAAAAAGTCGCATAAAATACATTTTTTCACTAATTTTGCAGAAATATCGGACAAAAAGCAGTTTTTAGGTAATTTTTCTTTACACATTTATACATTCCGTAATTACAAGAACAAAGAATAAATCACTCATATCACACCTTTTATGAATAAATATCTACTCTCAATCCCAGCGGCGCTGCTGTCGTTCAGCACCATAGCCGCTCCTACGCAGGATGTGACGCTTTATGGTCAGCTATTCAATGGCACCGGCGACTACAGCATTTATAAATTCTCATCCGGCACTGCTGCCGGCAAGGAGCAAGTGAAGGAGATTGTGGCAGAGCCCAACTGCGGAGCTGTCAAGGCCGGAGACCGCTTCTATGTGTTCAGTGCAGAGGATGGCGACTATGGAAAAGAATATGCCGCGTATGTATATGACGCATCGTCCGACTTCCAGCTTATAACACGCATCGGTAGCGCCTACGACATGGCCAAATCCAATCAAGTGCTCGCCCACGATCCTGTGTCAGGCAAGATATACACCATCTATCAGGAATCATCGGGCTACTACGGCTCTGAATCCTATCTGGGCATCCTGGATGTATCCTCGCGCAAAATCACCAAAGTAGGTTACAGCCTGTATTTCGGATCTGGAAGCACCCACGTGGTAGCCATGGCATTCTCGCCCGATGGCGAACTGTTTGCCATAGCCTCCAACGGCCGTCTATATAAAGTGAATACATCCACTGCCGACCTTACCTCCGTGGGCTATCTCCCCATCACCCCCGAATATGTGCAATCCATGGCATTCTCAGCCGACGGAAGCACCATCTACTGGGCCGCTTGCAACGATTACACCAACGCACTCTACACTATCGACCCCGCCACCGGCGATGGTAACAAAGTGAAGGATTTCACCAACGAGGAGGAATTCGTGACACTGTGGGTAGGCGACATTGAAGCCGCCGACGACGCACCAGCCGCGCCCACCGACCTGGCCGCTGTATTCACCGGCGGCTCCCTCACCGGACAATTCAAATTCACAGCGCCCACCAAAACTCATGGCGGATCCGACCTGACCGGCACAATTTCCTACGAAATCACAGCCAACGGCACAACAGCAGGCTCCGGCACAGCCACTCCCGGAGAAAAGGTATCATGCCCGGTCACTGTGGCAGCATCAGGAATGTATGATTTCAAAGTGTCGGTATCCAATGAGGCAGGCGTGGGCGAAAATGCTGCCCTCAACGGGGTATTCGTAGGCCTTGACACCCCACGCGGCGTGGAGAATCTCCGCCTTGGCCATGGTGCATCCGACAACGAGTTCATAGTGACATGGGATGCCCCCACTACCGGCGCGCATGGCGGTTATGTAGATCTTTCGGCCATCAAATACCGCGTGCGCCGTCTGCCGGAATTTGACGTGGTCTCTGAGAACGCGACGTCGCCTTTCACCGATACCTACTCGCCCGAGCAGCCCACAAAGCTGTCATATGAAGTGACACCATATATTGACGAAAATACCAAAGGCCTGGCCCTGAGCACAAATTCTATCATGACAGGCAAGCCATTCGAGACACCTTGGTCTGAGGATTTCAGTAGTTCGTCATGCGCCCAACTCTGGACTGTGGCAGATGCCAACGACGACGGCCACAGCTGGGAATACCAGTGGGATTTCGGGTATTACAGAATCTACGACAACGAAAATGCCAAGGACGACTGGTTGATTTCGCCATTCATAAAGATGGAATACGGCTACGACTACCTGCTTACATTCGATGTCCGCACTATCGCCACCGAGGTTTTTGAGGTGAAAATGGGAGCCGGCCTTGATCCTGAAGACATGAAATATACCATCAGCGAACAGGAATCAGTGCCTGACACAGAGTATTCATGGATAAAGAAAGAATGCAAATTCTCGTGCACCGAAAGCGGAAACATGCACATCGGATTCCATGCCATGACTGCCGACCCGACAAATGCACTGGCACTCTACATCGACAACGTGAAACTTGAGAAAACAGGGCTGTCGGGCATCAAAGACGCCGCAGCCAACGGTAATGGCGCCATCACTGCCGACAACAACGGTGTGTATGCCACAACAGACACCGCCGTGGACGTATTCACACCGGATGGCCGCAAAGTGGCTTCATCCGCTCTCGCTGCCGGTGACACCATGCACCTGCCTTGCGGTTTATATATTGTAATAGCCTCTGACGGCACCTGCCTAAAGGCATATATACAGTAATAACTGACACCTGCATATCAGATAGGCCGGACGGAATCCTCCGGCCTATTTTTTATTATTTTCCACATCCTATTTTTCGCGAAATGCATGAAATCAATTTTGCGGTTTCGTGTTTTTTAGGTAATTTTGCATCGTGAATACAGTAATCCGACATATCGAATACCTGATTTCGCGCAATGATTGTGTGATTGTGCCCGAATTCGGAGCATTCCTGGCCAGCTATCGCAGTGCGCGTTTTGCCAGACAGGGATATGCCATGCTTCCGCCATCACGCATCTTCTCGTTCAACAACGACCTGCGCCACAACGATGGCACATTGATATGGTCGGTAGCCAAATCCCAAGGCATAAGTTACCAGGCGGCAACAACAATTGTGGATGCAGAGATCGCCACCATGCGCCGGCAGCTTGTGGCCCAAGGAGAACTCGCGATCGGCAAGCTCGGATTGCTGCGCTACAACAGCGCCGACGACACCACGGAATTCGAGCCTTACGGCACCGACCGCCTGAGCGTAGCCACAGCATGGCTCCCCGAGATTGAAGCCAGGCCCATAATGAAAGTGGTGCGCACACGCGCCGAAAACACCGGTGATGTCGCCCGCCGACGCTCATCCCTCTCCCGCGTTTGGCGCGTGGCCGCGTCCATAGCCATACTTCTTGGCATATGCTTTGTGGCATCCACCCCTCTTTCGGTGGACGATGCCGCACTTGCATCCTTATCACCGAAAATTGAGCCTATCGTACCCGAACAGATCGTACCCGACCTGCCGGATCCGGCACCCATATCGATCATCAAGCTCACCACCGACGACCTCTATACCACTGTGGATACAGCCGCCCGATACCAATACCAGGCATCACGCCGGGCATCCAAAACCTACAGCAAAGGCGGAATCAACCCCTACTGTGTGATAGTATCGTCGCACGCATCCCTATCAGAAGCCAACCGATACGTGAAAATGCATGTGTCAGACAACCTTGACGTGCTCGAAAAGGATGGACGCTTCCGCGTATATGCCGGCTCATACGCCACGCTTTCAGACGCCCAACGAGCATCACAATCTGTAGCATCCAAATATCCCAACGCATGGGTTTGCCGCAGATAACGCCGGCATAATAATACAAGCCGCACCACCGCGCACATTCTCAAAAAAACATATATCCCCCATGGATCAGGAATTCAACAAATTGCTTTTCACACGCCACAGCATCCGCAAATACAAACCGGAAAGTGTTGATGCCGAGATTGTGAAACACATTCTTGAGGCCGGTCTGCTGGCTCCCTCATCGAAGAGTGCACGCCCATGGCAATTCGTTGTGGTGGAGGATCGCACAATGCTTGAAAACCTCTCCCAATGCAAGCTCGCGGGCGCGCGCCCGCTGTCTGGTGCAGCATTCGCGATTGTGATCTGTGCCGACCCGAAGAAAAGCGATGTCTACATTGAGGATACATCCGTGGCTGCATCGTATATGCAATTGCAAGCTGCGGCGCTCGGAGTAGGTTCCTGCTGGATACAGATACGCGGCCGTGTGAGCGCCGACGGGATGCCCGCTCAGAATCTGATAAAAAACGAACTTGGCATACCGGAAGATCTCGAAGTGGTGCAGGTGGTTACATTCGGAATTCCTGACGAAGACCGAAAGCCGGTGGATCCGGAAAAACTCTTATGGGAGAAGGTGCATATCGGACAATGGTAGGACACCGGATCGTAATCATCGGATCTGGCAATGTGGCCACACATCTTGCGGCCGCACTTGATGCGGCTCCAGGATGCGATGTCATACAAGTGTTCTCGCCAGACCCGGCACACGCATCCGCCCTTGCTTCCACTCTGCGCCATTCTGCCGCCACATGCCGCCCGGCAGAAATCATCGCTGACGCTGATTTCTACATCGTGGCAGTGAAGGATGATGCAATATCTTCCCTTGGAGGCGTCCTACCCAGATTACGGGGCATAGTGGCGCATACCTCCGGCAGCGTGCCAATGAGCGCGCTTGCCGGTTTGTCAGCCGGATATGGCGTGTTCTACCCGTTGCAGACATTCTCGCGCACGGCATCACTTGACATCTCAGAAGTGCCTTTCTTTATCGAAGGCTCCGACACAGACACCACACAAGCGTTGATATCGCTTGCGAAACTCATCTCGCACAACGTCACAGAAGCCGATTCTTCCCGGCGCGCCATTCTGCATCTCGCAGCCATATTCGCATGCAATTTCCCGAACTACATGTGGGATATCGCCTCACAAATCCTTGGCGACCATGGTATGCAACTCTCCATATTCGCCCCGTTGCTCAGACAGACCCTCGACAAAGCTCTCTCTATCACGCCCTACGAAGCACAGACAGGCCCGGCCATGCGCGCCGATGTGGCCGTGATGCAGAAGCACATGTCGCAATTACCTGACGACCAAAAACTGATTTACAATCAAATATCCGCGGCAATAATGCAGCGGCACAACATATCAATACCGACATGAGCCGTATAGACTACGACCTTAACGCCATCCAGGGCATAGCATTTGATGTAGACGGTGTGCTGTCTCCATCCACCGTGCCGATGGGCACCGACGGTGTGCCACAACGCATGGTAAATATAAAGGATGGCTACGCCTTGCAGCTGGCTGTAAAGATGGGACTGAACATAGCCATAATCACCGGCGCAGACACACAATCAATCGCCGCCCGCTACAGAGCGTTGGGAATCACCGACATATATCTGAAGGCCTCCGACAAGCTCCCGATCCTCGAACAATGGATGGAGCGCCGGCACCTCACGCCTCACCAGGTGGCTTACGTAGGCGACGACATACCCGATGTGCTGCCCATGCAGGCGGTCGGGCTTCCCGTGGCTCCCGCCGATGCCGACGAGGATGTGAAGATGATATCATGCTTCGTCACCAAAGCCGCAGGCGGATATGGTGTGGCACGCGAACTCCTTGAGGAAATTCTTAAAGCGCGCGGTGTGTGGATGACACACGACGACGCATTCGGATGGTGATGGAAATGTACAAGGCAACCGGAGCCAATGTGCTCCTGGCATCCAACTCCCCGCGGCGGCGTGAGCTCCTGCACATGCTCATCCCCGATTTCGGCGTGGCAGTGTCGCGTGATGTGGACGAGACGTACCCGCCAGACATGCCCCCTGAACAGGTGGCCCCTTATCTGTCGCGTCTGAAAGCCGACGCATATCACGAGGATCTCACAACGGGTGAAATAATAATCACAGCTGACACCATTGTGATAAATGATGGTAAAATCCTCGGCAAACCCCACTCAGAGCAGGAAGCCATGGATATGCTGCGCTCACTCATGGGACATACCCACACAGTGATCACCGGAGTGACCCTTACCTCGGAAAAAGCCACCGAAACGTTCTCAGAACAGACTCAGGTGGAATTCGCGTCGCTCACCGACGCAGAAATCCAGACCTACGTACACAACTTCCACCCACTTGACAAGGCAGGTGCCTATGGCATACAGGAATGGATCGGCTGCGCTGGCATACGCGGAATCAACGGCTGTTTCTACAATGTGATGGGGCTTCCGCTGCACGCATTATACCATCACTTGAAAAACTTTCCATATTGATGAAGCGTTTCGCCATCTTCGCATCCGGATCGGGAACAAATGCCGAGAATATAATCCGACACTTCAAGAGCATCGGACAGGCAGATGCCTGCGCCATGGTGGTGACAAACCGTCCTGATGCCGGGGTGGTGAAGAGAGCCTCCCGGGAAGACGTCCCGGTGGTCATACTCACCAAAGCCGATATGCAGGAGCAGGAAAAAGTACTGGACATCCTGCGCTCACGGAAGGTGGAACTGATTGTACTGGCCGGATACCTGCTGCTGCTCCCTGCGTACCTTGTGAACGAATACCACAACCGCATCATCAACATACATCCGGCGCTCCTTCCCGCTCACAGCGGCAAAGGCATGTTCGGCCGTCACGTGCATGAGGATGTGATACGCTGCGGCGACCCCGAGAGCGGAATCACCATCCACTATGTCACAGAGCGCTTCGACGAAGGCGAGACCATATTCCGCGCCACATGCCCTGTCCTCCCCGATGATGATGCCGCAAGCCTTGAGGCTAAGATACACCAACTGGAATACGCCCACTTCCCACATGTGGTAGAAACCTTGCTCAATAATCTTGACAATCAACAAAACTATTAACCTATAAAGAACTATGGCACAGTATTACATCCTCTACAACGGCCAACAGATCGGCCCGATGGACAAACAGCAACTATTCAGCTACGGCCTTAACCCGAATTCTCAGATATGGACAGAAGGCATGCCCCAGTGGGCAGCGGCCTTCACCGTGCCCGAACTGATGGAAATGATCAACAGCCGCCCCGCAGGCTCGGCTGTGCCCCCGGTGGCTCCCGGCGTATCCGACCCCATCTCCGACACAGGCACATCCGGCAAAAGCCGCCTGGCATTCGGCCTTTTCGCAATTTTCCTTGGCGGCCTGGGCGTACAGTATTTCTATGTAGGCAAGACCACCGCCGGTATCCTCTCGATTGTACTTTCGTTTATCACCTGCGGTATGTGGGCCATCCTTTACCTCGTGCAGGGCATCCTGGCCATCACGATGTCGCAGGCTGAATTCGAACGTAAATTCGTATACAGCAACTCCACGCTCCCTCTGTTTTGAAAAAATCAGCGATCATTCTCCTTACCGCGTGGGCGCTTCTTACATCTTGCTCTCACAGCGGCCAGCATGCAAGCGTGCATATCGAGCGACTCGACAGCACGCTTGCGCATTTCTCCGTCATGCCGGCAAACAGACAACAAACTGTAGCCGACAGCCTCGCGCCTGAGATCCGAGCCATGTTCGCCGTGATGGGGCGCCCCTACTCCGGCTCCCCGGATGAACTTCGGCAATGGGCTCAAGGCGATGTGGTGAAATGGTTTCAGCCACCGGTAGATTCCATCTACCCGGATATCAATACGCTCCGGCTGGAATTGGGGCATATCCTTAAAAAAGCTGATGCTGAGAGCCTGGATATACCCCGGATGAGCTATGCCACAGTCGTCTGGGGCATAAGCCGACCGGTAGTGCGGGTGGATTCAGTTATGCTCATTGCACTCAACCACTATCTGGGCTCCGATTTCGAGGGATATTCCGGCTGGGATGCATACCGCAGGGCACTCAAGAACACAGATCAAATGTATTATGACCTTGCCGCCGCAATCGTGGCCACGGAGTACCCGTTCGAGGGCGGCGACTCGCCATCATTGCTCTCATGGATGCTCTACGAAGGAGCGCTGGCGGAAGCCCGCATACGGCTTGTGCTTGACCCCACGGCTGCCGGTGCACTCGGCCTCACACAGGAACAATTCGAGTTCTTGGAAAACAACTCGAAACAGATGTGGCAGGAACTGGCCGGCCGCCGCATGCTCTACGATACAGACCCTGCGCTGATCAACCGCATGATAGCTTCCGCTCCGACATCGCCACTCCTTGGCGGCAAAGCCCCGGGACGCGCCGGTCGCTACATAGGCTACGCCATCGTGAGAGCATATCTGGACAAACATCCCGACACATCGCTCCGTCAGCTACTGTCGCCCGACTTTTACCTCTCGCAGAAAACTCTCATAGAATCAGGCTATTCCGGATAAAACGCCCATCCCAAAGCGTTAACAGAGGTTAAAATATTTGCATATGTCAGATATAGTACCTACCTTTGCAGCGTAAACATTGCGGGGTAGAGCAGTGGTAGCTCGTCGGGCTCATAACCCGGAGGTCGTAGGTTCGATCCCTACCCCCGCCACTAAAAGGCTGATACTCCAAAAGTATCAGCCTATTTTTATAACAACTCCATACCATCGCAATTAATAATGAGCAAAGAAATAGTACTTAGTGGCATTCGCTCAACCGGCAACCTGCATCTTGGCAACTATTATGGCGCCCTCCGCAATTTTGTGCGCATGCAGGACGATTATGACTGCAACTTCTTCATTGCCGACCTGCATGCCCTCACCACCAACCCCGATCCAAAGCAGCTGCATGCAAGCGTGAAGCAGATTCTTGCCGAATACCTGGCCGCCGGCCTGGATCCGGAGAAAGCCACCATATTCATTCAGAGCGATGTCCCTGAAATCGCAGAAATGTATCTGCTGCTGAACATGCACGTGGGTATCGGTGAGCTCATGCGCACCACATCATTCAAGGACAAGGCCCGTAAGGCTCTTGGCATCGGTCCAGCGGCAGCCGGAGAGGATGACGAGGATGCTTTCGAGAAACAGATTATCGGAGCCGAGACAAACAAACGTGTCAACGCCGGACTCCTAACCTACCCCACGCTGATGGCTGTGGACATTCTGATACAACGCGCACAATGGGTACCCGTAGGCAAAGACCAGGAGCAGCACCTGGAGCTCACCCGCCGCTTTGCCCGCCGTTTCAACTCGTTCTACGGAGTGGAATACTTCGCCGAGCCGCAGAACTTCGTATTCGGTACTGCCCCTGTGAAAGTGCCCGGCCTTGATGGATCAGGCAAGATGGGAAAGAGCGAGGGCAACTGCATATATCTGGTGGACGATCCAAAGGTACTCCGCAAGAAAGTGATGCGTGCCGTCACCGACCAGGGACCACAGGAGCCTAATTCACCCGTGACTGAGCCAATCGCCAATCTATTCACTCTGCTCGAACTCACCAGCACTCCTGAAGTGGTGAAACACTTCCGTGATGCCTACGCCGACTGCTCCATCCGCTACGGCGACCTGAAAAAGCAACTCGCCGAAGACATTCTGGCCGTGACAACCCCTATACGCGAACGCATCAACGACATTCTCGCCGACGAGGACTATCTGCGCAGCGTGGTGCGCCGTGGTGCAGAAAAAGCTCGCGAACGCGCCTCAAAAACACTGGCGGATGTACGCCGGATAATGGGCATCAGAGGCTTCTGACAGCCATCTCTGCAAAGACATATAAGACTGTAACCCCAGCCGTGATGTAGACCGGACGCAACGTAGCGTGCCGGTCTTCTTCTTTTCCGACAAAGCGACGAATGGAAAAATATAGTGCCGTTGCCGCAGCCGACCCGACCACTGCACCTGCCAAGATATCACCCGGATAGTGCACACCCAGATATATACGCGAATAGCACAGAAGCGCAGTCCAGACAAAGATGAAAACCGAATAGCGACGCACGCGGAACTGCAACGCCGTGAACACCGCCAGGGCAAATGTATTGGCAGCATGACATGACGGAAACCCGAATCTGCCACCACGGTAATCATTGACCACATGTACCATGTAGCTGATCGGATTCTCGATATTGGCCGGACGAAGACGGCCAATAACCGGACGGATGACGGAAGCGCACACAAAATCAGCCACACCTACGGCAACACAGGCTGCGGCAATCACAATCACCCCCCGCTTCCATCCATACCTCCACACCACACATGCCGCTATGGCGAGATACATCGGCACCCATATCCAACGTCCAGATACAGTAGCCATGAAGGGATCCACTATGTCGTGGTTGAGCCCGTTGAAAAACAAAAATATTTCAGTATCAAGCCTATGCAGAGAATCGATCATCTTTTATTGAAATCTTGATTTAGCGTTTGATAAAAAGCCTTGAGCAGGATGTACAAGGAATCGTGAGCCTCAGTCTCACGGGTATCCGTGACGGTATTGTACACAGCCACTGCATCATCCGATACCGCACCGATAATGCCCGGACGGCTGAAAAAAGCCACAGGCATACGGGCTGGATCAAGGAGATTCCGGCTGAATCTGAATTTATCGTATGGCAAGCCACACATGGCCAGAACCGTGGCGGCAATGTCGCTCTGCGATGCCGGAGCGGCGAGCAAAGTCTCATCTTTTGCGAAACGGCGCAAATAACCTCCAGCGAGCAACACAGGAACATGATGCATCTGCTCAGGACTGTCAAGATCATCAGGATAGCACCCGTAATGATCCGGCACAATTATAACAAGCGTATTGCCATAGGATGGCTGACGGCTCAGGCCATTGATGTATTCTCCGAGACAGCTGTCGGTGTACTGGAACGCATTGATGCGTTTGTCAGCCGACGACCCGTGGAAAGGCACCTCGAACGGCTCATGCGAACTGGATGTCTGCACCACAGAGAAATGCGGTCGTCCCGGAGCCTCAGATGCTGTGGCCTCCAGAGCGGCCCCGAACACATATTCATCATCCACGCCCCATTTGCTCAGACGTTGGGATATCGGGAAATCCTTGTCAGAAATTATTTTGTCGAATCCGGCAGCACGGTGGAGCGCCTTCATATTGCCGAAATCAATATCTCCACCGTAGAAAAAGCCCATGTCATAGCCAGCAGCCTTTAGCTCGGCGCCAAGCGAAGGCAACCGGTCAATTTTATTCACATACTTGAGTATGCAGGCACTCTGGAGCGCAGGATATCCGTTCAGGATAGCGGGCATGGCACGGTCTGTCCGGAACGAAGATGCATAGGCACGCGAGAACAACCATCCGTCTGAAGCAATTGAATCCAGTCTCATAGCCACCGGCTCGCCGTCAAGCGATGGCATCAGATGTGAGGAGAAACTCTCAAGGATCACAAGCCGTATATCCGGCAGGGTGTCAGACCTCACAAACGTTGTGTCAGAATGCGCCATAATGCGCCGCATGGCTGCTTCTGCCTCATCAGCAGGGAGATAATTGTGATTACCACCGGAATTATCGGGATGGGCGGCAGAATAGAACAGACTGAACACAGGGTCAATCGCAGCATGGTTGAGGCGCTGGTCGGTACAGAAGTAAGCTCGGCTCAGATTCATAGTCGACACCGTCAAGCCACCGCGGATAGGAAGGAACAGCAGGCCGGTGGCAATCACAGCCGCCACTGTGGACCAACCTTTATTCGCCCTTGCGGCAAACCATCGCGCCGAATATATCGCATTGAGCACATAATACCATATGGCGGCAATGACGCATATGGCCAACGGTCCCGCTATCCAGTGCCACCATAGGGCGCTGGCCGTGGCAGCCGACGGCGATGTCATGAAATAGAAAATAGGCGTGGTGTCAATACGGAAGCCCCAGTACGGATAAAGCATGATATCAGCCACTGCGATCAGCGCGACAGCCAGTGCCAACAGGCCGAAGATTACACTGGCCGTGACGCGCAGCCATGTGCCTCGCGCCCATATGCTGATAATCACAAGCAAAGCCGGGAGCACTGACAGGTATCCCGCTGCCGACATATCCATTGGGATGCCGTGCCACATCACCGTCAGTGTGTCAGCAAAAGTATAGCCTCCGACTGCAATTGTGAAGACGGGCTTCAACAGCATGAGCAGCGCCGAAAGCGCTGCCCAGGTTGCAAATATCTGTAATGCTCTGCGATACATCTGCGTGGATTACTTCGTGGCTACACGTATTGGACGACGGCTCTGGTCGGTGGTGACGAAGTATATGCCGAACGGCAAGTCAACGTCATAATTATTGTCAATCACCGGGATTTCTTTCACCAGACGTCCGGTCACATCATAAATGCGTGCGCCGGTCTGCTGCGAATTGCAAATGAAGCGTATACCGCCCTCTATGGCAATCACCGACAAAGGCTCGTCGACTTCCACCCCTGTGATGCCGGCATGATCCACGAAAATCACGTTGGACATCGGCGAACGGTAGCCCAGACGCACCGACTGCACCGAGTATGCCTCCCGGTCGCTGAGATTGAAATCCTCCATCACAAGAGAATTGGTCTCGGCAATCTCCTCTGTTTCTGTCACGGAATTGCCGGCATAGCGTGTGCGTGTCACCACATAGTAATCCACCACATCCGCAGGCTCCTCCCAGTTGGCCACATACGAATCTGATGTTATGTCAGTGGCATCGGTGGCCACACATGCGCTGAGCACAGGAGTGGGGAAGCATTCGCCACGCAATTCCACGCCTAATGACCCCGGGATACCTCCATCCGACACGAGCAATCTTGAAGAATGTTCGCCCACCTCAGTAGGGCTGTATGTCACCGTAAGCCAATAGCCGCCAGCCGAATTCACAGCCGATGCAGCTATAGACTTGGACGCGGATGAGAAGTATTGTTTGTCTCCCGAATATATTGTGATGGAGAATGGGACACGTATGTTCTCCCCCCGGAAGAACAACTTGGCTGTCACACTCTTTCCTACGGCTACCTGACCGAAATCAAGGCTCATGCCCTGCACGGGAGTAAACAGTTTGGGATCTCCGGCCGGGGTATCGTCACCGATTCCGGCATCGGCCAGGCGGAACACCTGCCCTTTCTTGCTGCCCCAGATATATTCTGCCAGCACGGGGATGTCAATGAACGGATTGCGGTTATTCTGGATGCGGTATACGGCATCGTTGCGCATCACCTCTTTATCCGACACTTCATCGCGGCGCGCCCAGTCGAGCAGCAGGGTTATCGCCCAATCTTTGAGTGTGGGATACGAATCCTGACGCAGCATCCACATATACTTTTTGGTCCATGTGTAATTCTGATAGCATGTCACCATATAAAAATATGTACGCGCGAAGTCGCCTTTGTATTCATCAGCCGGCTCAAATACCAGCCCGGCGCCATCCCCCTGGCCGCGCACCGGGAATCCTACCTTCACCACACCATTGTTATAATTGGTGGCCTGAGCCATGTCGACCATACCCAGCGGATAGTTTGATTTGGCCTGATTGGCTGCGGCATCCGACGGATACAGATGATTGAGATCGATATAAGCGTTGCACGACTGATCGCCGCCCCACCAGCTCTTAGGGAACGAGTGCTCACGGTTTAGCCCAGAGAAAGACGAATTGCTGCGGGTGATATTGGAATACATGTCCCACCAATAGGATGTCTGGGGACGCGTATCAGTCTGCCTGAATGTCTTGTTCAGGGCAGAATAGATCTGACTGTAGGAATTTCCGGTGAGAGTGAAATCATGGATTATGTTATAGACTGCGGTTTTCAGCTCGGCATCTTTCTTGCCGTCGAGCGAATTGTAATAGCCTGCCGGAATATCAGCCGAGGCAGAGAAAGCCACTGCCAGAAAAGCAGCGCAAAGAGAGCGAAGTAGAATTTTAGTCATGCTGTGGTATTTTTCAAGTTGTCAGATGTCTTTTGTCCAGACCCGGCGGCGGCGGTGCAACCGGCGTTCGAACGCCTCCCACTGGCGCTGCACGTTCTCGTTGCCCTCAAGCTCAAGGTTGCTTTCGGCTTCTTTATAACCGTTGGCATTGTATGTCGGGATAAGATTATTGAAAAGCAATGCGTTCACACCCTTGTTCTGGTATTCAGGCTTGACTGCCACGAGCAGAAGATCCACCACGTCATTTTTGCCAGTTAGCCCTTTGAGCAGATGCCACCATCCGGTCGGGAACAGGCGCCCGTTGGATTTCTGGAGTGCGCGCGACATCGATGGCATGGATATGCCCACGCATATCAGTTTGTCGTCGGCATCAGTGATCAGGCATACATTGTCCAGGCGCAGTATCCCGAGATACATATCTATATAATAGCTTATCTGACGTGGAGTGAGAGCGGAATATCCGTACAAGTCGGCATAAGCCTCGTTGATGAGGTCGAAGATCGCCAGTCCGTATTCCTCCTTTATTTTCTTGCGGCTTGTGTATTTTTTCACTTTCAGATTGAAACGCCGTTGCACTATATCGGCCACCCTACTGTACTTTTCAGGTATTGCCTCGGGGATTTTAATGCGGTATTCCACCCAGTCGGCATCCTTGACAAATCCCATGCGCTCCATATGCCCGGGATAATACGGATAATTGTATATCGTGGCCATGGTGCCAAGCTCATCGAATCCGTGAATGAGCATTGCCTCGTGGTCAAGGTCAGAAAAACCCATCGGGCCGATCATGCGCGTCATGCCACGGCTGCGTCCCCACTCCGACGCGGCGGCGAAGAGGGCATCCACCACTGCCGGATCATTAATAAAATCCACAAAACCGAAACGCAACACATTCTCTCCGGTTTTCTCATTCACATTCCTGTTAATGATCGCAGTGATACGCCCTACAGGCTCTTCGCCGCGATAGGCCATGAAAGCCTGGGCCTCGCAGAAATCAAACGCCGGATTATGATCCGGGAGCAACGTGTTCACCTCATCAGATATCAATGGCGGCACATAGCAGGGGTTATCCCTGTACATGTCAATTCCGAATTTTACGTATTTTTTAAGTTCCGGCTTGGTATGTTGTATCGGACGGATTTCTATCTTTTTATTATCCATTATTTATTCAAAAACAAGTTAATCAGGACGAGCACCATTATCATTGTGCAGATAAACACAGCGGCAAAAATATACAGTCTGCGCGGAGAATGCCCCTCGATAGCCATGTGCAGGTCGCGCACAGTACGGTAACGCTTGCGCGGATTGGGATCTATGCATCTCTGCACCACCCTGCGCAAAGCCGGGTCAGAGATCTGCGATTGATCAAGGGCCTGACGCACTGTGAGGCCGTAATTATAAATATCCTCGGCCACAGAAGTGGGTGTAAGACGCGGATGCTGGTCAAAACCCACATCTATTAGTTTCAGATTCTCAATATTCTCTGTAAATATGATTGTTTCAGGACGGACCGGATGGTGCACCACATGGTTTTCCTGGATATACTCCATGGCGCTGATGAGATTCACCTTGAGCTGGTCGATGTGATGGCGCGTCACCTTGCCTTCGTCTATGAGCCGGCGCAGAGAGCTGCCATACACATCATCTGTGATTATACACCGCCCCACACCAGGCACCTCCTCGAAGTCATTTATCATCACGATGTTCGGATGAGCCAGATTGTAGCGGACATCAAATTCCTTTTCTATCATTTCCTGATATTTGGGATCGTCCTTAAGCTCCGGCCTCAATGTCTTGAGCATGACCCATTTGCCATATTTTTTGGCTGTGTACACATTATAGAACTCCTCGTCCCATTGGGTGAGGTGCTCTATTTCCGTCCATTTCTCGGTATTTGAAGGTCTGTCTGCCATACGGGTAGATTTAACTCACAAATATAACGATTTTCTATCTATTTTTATTTAAAGAATGTGATAATTTTGTGAATCCGCCCGAAATACCCCTGATTTTTGCTAATGTCACCCCACTGTAATATCAGGATTTATCGCCAGAAGGTCGGATATGAAGCTGTCCCTGTCCTTCGGCGATATCTCGAGCGGAGCAGAGCTTTTCAATATTTTACGCTCCGAGAACTTTATGGATACACGTCTGGCCGAAAGGCCGGCCGTGGCAAGGATGCCGGTGGTCTTTTTTACCGATGATATCTTATCAATTGGATACCAGTGCCATTTCCAAAGCCACCTCACACCCAACTCGTTATCCTTGACTGAATACTTTACTGACATGAACATCGCAATCTGAGTGGAAATGAATACCACACTTATCACCGCACCCACCCAGTAATCCGTCCGGGTCAATAGCGGGCCGAGCATACAGCATGCCAATGTAAAAAATATTATACCATAAATCCACCAATCAACTTTTGAGCTGTAATATTTTATCATAATACACTGATTATAAAGAGTGTGAATATTCCGACGGAGATACCCCGAACTGTTTTTTAAACGATGAGGAGAAATGCGACAGTGTGGAAAAACCGGTCATGTCGGCGATTTCTGATATTGTGTACTTTCCTTCTTTCAGGAGCTGCGCGGCACGATTGAGCTTGAACGTCTTGAAGAACGCGCCTGGATTAGTGCCTGTGAGGCCTTTTACCTTATAATACAGCTTAGTGCGCGAGATATGCATAAGTTCAGTCAGACGGTTAATATCGAGTTCGGCATTTGACAACTCGCTCTCCATCAACGCGTACAGTTCGTTCATGAAGCTCCTGTCCATGGCTGAGAGTTCTGAGTCAGCGGATGCCTGCGCATCGGCGATCTCTGTGGATGCCGTGAGCAGATGCCTTATTTTCTCACGGTTGGTCAATTGCGACTGTATCAGCGCTAACACATAATTCGGGTTAAACGGCTTGGTGACATATGCCTCTGCTCCGCATCTCAACCCTTCCACCTGGTTTTCAATGGTTGATTTAGCCGTGACTAATATTATTGGGATATGACAGATCTGCAGATCATCCTTTATCCGGCGCGTGAGTTCGTAACCGTCAGTGTCCGGCATGGCTACGTCTGAAATTATAAGATCGGGATGCGTCTCCAACGTTTTCGCCAACGCTTCACCGGCATTAAAACATGTGACAACGCTGTACAACGGTGACAACAGTATCTTCAGGTATCTCACCACTTCGGGATCATCATCCACTATAAGTATTGTCTTGTCATGCGTCATATTGTCCGGCTGCTGCAGCCCTGACACCGGATTTTCATATCCGGTGACAAAAGCATCGTTACTTTCGTCGGCGTGCTCCTGATGAGCATATACATCCGATGCAGGCAGTTCAAGGGTGAACACAGCCCCTCCGCTTTCTCCGTTGGAAGCCACAAGTGTGCCATGATGCAGCGTGGCAAGGGCACGTGCGTAATACAACCCGATGCCGGTGCCCCAATTATATGTGCCGATGGTGCGATTGCCAACCTGGTAATAACGCTCGAAGATCTTGTCAAGCTGGTCAGCGGGAATACCCGGGCCTGAATCTGCGACAGTAATACGTATCCTTCCATCCACGACATCAAACGAAAACAGGATCTTACCGCCCGCCGGAGTGAATTTAATCGCATTAGACATCAGATTGCTCACAATCTTTTCTATTTTGTCGGCATCCACCGTAGCTGTCATGGAATCCTCAAGCCCTTCTATCGTAAGCTCTATCTTCTTCTCAGCCGCATTTATACGGAATATCTCTGTAATCTGCCTCAGGAGGGCAATTATATCAGTATCTTTCACTTGCAGCCTCAGAGTATCATTCTCGAGTTTGTTGAAATCAAGGAGCTGGTTTACCAGACGCAACATTCGCGCCACACTGTTCTGGACTACATCCACCAGTTGCCTCTGTCCGGGGAGCAATGCAGTGTCATCGCGGAGCTGGGCCAGAGGAGCAGCGATCATGGTGAGAGGAGTACGGAATTCATGTGATACATTAGCAAAGAAACTCATGTTCATTGCGTTCACTTTCTTTTCCTGTTCTTTTTCCTGGGTCGCGCGCCTCAGTTTCTCTTTCTCGATAATGTTACGCTTGCGCAGCCTCATTATCTCGAAGCCAATCAGCATGATTATCATGGCATAGCCAAGCATGGCCCACAATGACAGCCACGGGGAGGATGCCACATTTACTTTAAGTGAAATCTCGGAATTATCCACCGGCACACCATCGTTGCCTACTATACGCACCCTGAATGTATAGCATCCTGCAGGTATATTGCCATAATAGGCCTCGTTTATATTATGCGCGTCCACCCATCTGGGGTCATGACCGTCAAGAAGATACTGATATCTCACCACCCCCTTGGATGAATTGTCAAGGGCAGCAAATGAGATTGAGAATCCATTCTGGCTGTGACCCAGGTTTATGTCCGGACAATTGTACAGGGCAGTCTGTATTATTTCGGGATGTTCCGACGGATGTATTATCTTATTATGTATCTTCAGATCCTGGAATATCAATGACACGGGCCTGATGGATGATACATCGCGCGGATCAAAAATGGTGATACCATGGGTGCCCCCGAACACCAGGCGCCCATCCGGAAGCACGCAGGCCGCACGATCGTAAAACTGGTTTCCTCCAATCCCATCATCGGCATCATAGTTGGTGAATTTCATTGTTGTACGGTCTATGCGGCCAAGGCCGTATTGTGTCGAGATCCACATATGGCCCTGCTTGTCCTCCACAAACGAACATATATCCGTGCAGGGAGCGCCCGGTATCCTCTCAAGTTTTCCAGACGAGCAGGTATATCTCAGCACGCCATTGCCGATAGTGCCTATCCACAGTTCCCCAAACGAATCCAGATAAAAATCCGTAGGTATATATCCTCCCCGCGATATACTTTTCCCCCAATCCTCCTCATCTATATCCGTCGAAAGGAATCGGCCTGATTGTGTGTCAAATCTCACTATGTGGCTCATGAATACGCCTATGAGCACGGTATTGTCTGCCAACGGTTGTATGGCGGAGGCAAAACCCTGTTCGCCGGGGTCGACGGTGACTGTTGAGAACTCCGGCTCACCGGGTCTCATATACGCTATCTTGGGCACACCCAATCCTACGATAATCGTACCGTCACAGCCCTGAGCCATCGAGAGGGGCGATTCCACATCATATGTCTCAATCACGGCGAAACTACCTGGCTCCGGATTGTATGATCCTTTGTACAGCCGATTGCCGGTGAGCGATGCCATCCAGACGAATCCGTCATCGTCTATAAGGACTGACGATATGGTACCCGAGAGCATATCGGCGCCTCCGGTGATACTGGCCGTATCGATTTTATGCAGGGTGCCACGGCGGAAATCATAATAATACACGCCATCCCTCATTGTCACTATCCATAGATTGCCCAACCGGTCACAGTCCACCGACATTACGGATTTGCCGCAGAAGGCATCGTTGAGCTTATTCACAGTATTGAACTTCCGCGAAGAACTGTTGCACACAGCATACCCTTGGTCGTAGGCACCAAACCATACGTTCCCCCACGAATCCCGGAATATAGCTGTGACACTGAAATCCGGCGGATTAAACGGAAAATTCGGATCCGACCGGTCTATCACGCGGCCGGATGTCACATCATAAAGATACATTCCGCGGCCTGATGTGGTGATCAGCAACTGATGATGCGAGTACGGAAATATCTGTCGTATACTGCCCGCCGACTGCGCGCTATCCGTCGGTCTGGAAAAATGCCGGCTGACCAGATCAAAGCGCCATAATCCTGAGTCTCCTCCCATCCACACTATCCGGTTGTCAGCGTCATAATAGCTGCATGACATGCGCTCGTGTGCTGGCAGAGAATCAAGCAGCTCGTAGCTATCGTTATCATACCGCCGCAGACACCCTTCCGCGGCTATCCACAGGTCGTCGTTCCGGTCAAAAAAAGCATTGCAGTGCATCGATTTCACCTGGTGAAGATTGTGCACCACACTCTTGAATTTTCCGTCGGCCTCGTCATATTTTGCCAATGAATTTCCAAGATTCAGAAACAATTCACCGGAATTGTTTTCAAAGAACTGACCGGCATAATCCTTCTTGCAGTCAATTGTCACCCGCTTGAATTTATCCTGGCCGGTATACATGGCCACCCCATGGATAGTCCCTACCCAAAACCGGTGTCTGGAGTCGCGGAACAGACAAGTGATCTGATTATCCGGCAGATCCAACGAATCGTCGGTGCAGAAATACTGATGTATCCCATGCACATTATATCGGTTCAATCCCCTGAATGTCCCCAGCCATACCTGCCCTGACGAATCCTGTGCTATCGCCATCACTCTCTGGTTTGACAATGATGTCGAAAACTCAACCGCCTTAATTTCCTGCGCGGAGACAGTCTCATCCTGCGGATCATGGCAGGAGTACAAAATCATGCATAAGGCAAAGACTATATAGTGCGGGAATAGTTTCACGGATCAGATTTTTATGCAAATGTACGACAAAATTCGCGAAAGGGCATTATTTGACTCCACTTGATATATGATTTAAACAAATACGACACTATTTGAACATACCGGAAACCCACGTTTAACCATCAGACACATAATAAAATTTTAAAGAAAACCCTATGTCAAGGGTAATTGCTAAATTTGCAATGTCAAAACCAATCTATTTTATCATGAGAAAACATTTCATCCTACCAATTATGATTATGGCTACCGTTGCCGGATGCACAGGTGCCAGAGTCGAGGGCGAAAAGACCAACGACAGTTCAATAGTCGCATCACAATCATCAGCCGTGGTCGATACCGACCGCGGAAAAATCGCCGGCTATATCAAGGACGGCACATATATATACAGAGGTGTGCCGTATGCAAAGGCCGAGCGCTTCATGCCGCCGGTCGAAGCCGACCGTTGGGATGGCGTCCGCAGTTGCCGCCACTACGGGCCAACTGCTCCCCAGGCTGTGCGCCAGGGTTACAGCAACGACGAAATCGCTTTCGCCTTTGATTGGGACGACGGCTACGCCGGGGAAGACTGCCAGCGGCTCAATATCTGGACTCCCGGCATCAACGACGGCAAAAAACGCCCCGTGATGGTATGGCTCCACGGCGGTGGCTACTCGGCAGGCAGCGGCCAGGAACTGCCGTCGTACGACGGAGCGCATCTTTCACAGAAAGGCGACGTGGTGGTGGTCACACTCAATCACCGTCTGAATGTACTCGGCTTCCTTGATCTCTCCGCTTTCGGAGATAAATATGCCGATTCGGGGAATGCCGGCATGCTGGACATCATAAGCGCCCTGAAATGGATAAAGACGAACATCAGCAATTTTGGCGGCGATCCTGACAATGTCACTATTTTCGGACAATCCGGCGGCGGCGGGAAAGTCACCACACTCACGGCATCGCCCATGGCAGAAGGTCTGTTCCACAAGGCTATCGTGCAGAGCGGATCGGTAAGAGGAGCCATGACCCGGGAGAACTCCCAAAAGATCGGAATGGCGGTGCTGGAAGAACTGAATATCTCACCCGCACATATTGATGAGATCTCAACAGTGCCTTACGACAAATTGCTGGCCGCAGGCGAGAGGGCGATAGAACGCGTGAAGAAAGAGTATGAAAAAGAGAACGGCACAGTGAATATGATGTTCGGCTGGTCGCCCGTGGTCGACGGCCGTATGCTTACCGAACAGCCATACATGAATGGCGCGCCCGCGTGCAGCAAGAATGTGCCTATGATCATCGGTACAACGCTCAATGAGTTCGCGCCATCGGTGTATGTGCCACAGATGCGCAACCTCCCGATGGAGAAAGTGATGGAGATGGTCAGAAGCCAATACGGTGATCTCACCGACAAGTATGTGGCCGCTTTCGAACAAACATATCCCGGCTACAAGCCCAATGATCTGATCGACACCGACTATATATTCCGCCCGACCGCTGTGAAACAGGCAGATCTAAAGGCTCAGTCAGGTGGAGCGCCGGTCTGGATGTATATATTCGCATGGCAGTCGCCAATCCTCGACGGCAGCCTGCGCGCCACACACTGCATGGAAATCCCGTTTGTATTCAACAATGCCGATGTACATGCGTCAATGACCGGAGGCACACCCGAGGCCATGACTCTGGCCGATAAAATGAGCGGAGCATGGATCAACTTCGCCCGCACCGGCAACCCCGGCACCGACTGGCCGGCGTACACCGCCGAAGATGGTGCCACGATGTGGTGGGACAACACCCCGGAGATAAAACATAATCACGACCGCGAACTCCTCAAAGTAGTGGAGATGGTACCCCAGCGCAGACCGTAGACTTTACACATATTATATATATAACTTATAAATATATGAAACGTACTTCTCAATTCATATTGGCAGCTATGATAGCTGCCGCCGGATATGCGCAGACAGCTCCCGCCATACCGGCAGATCCACAGATCGAAGCCAATATACAGGCGCTCATGGACAAAATGACTCTGGAAGAAAAAATCGGCCAGATGACAGAGCTTGCAATCGACCTTTTCATCCAGCCCGGACCTGACGGCACTGTCCGTATCAATGAGGACAATCTCGATGGCATTCTGAAAAAATACAAGATCGGATCCATACTCAACGCCCCTCAAAAAGCACTGACACCCCAGGAATGGGAGGTGATCATTGCCAAGATCCAGGAAAAATCAATGGAACACATCGGCATCCCCTGCATCTATGGTCTGGATCAGAATCACGGCACCACGTACACACGCGGTGGCATCCTTTTCCCGCAGAATATCAACATTGCAGCCACATTCAACACTGGCCTGGCCCGGCGCGCCGCAGAAATCACAGCCTACGAGACACGTGCCGGCAACTGCCCCTGGACCTACTCCCCCACCCTTGACATGGGCCGCGACCCACGCTGGAGTCGCCAATGGGAGAATTTCGGCGAGGATCCGCTGGTCAATGCCATGATGGGCGTGGCCCAAGTGCAAGGTTTCCAAGGCGACGACCCCAATCATGTCGACCCCAACCACATCGCCTCATGTGTGAAACACTATATGGGCTACAGCGCCCCATTCTCAGGCAAAGACCGCACTCCCGCCTATATCTCGTCCCAGGATCTGCGCGAAAAGTATTTCGCTCCATACCTTGAGGCCATACGCGGAGGCGCTCTTTCCATTATGGTGAATTCTGCCTCGGTCAACGGAATGCCCGTGCATGCGAATGCCGAGCTTATCACCAAATGGCTCAAGGAAGACCTTAACTGGGACGGCATGATCATCACCGACTGGGCCGACATCAACAATCTCTTCCAGCGCGAGAAAGTGGCCAAAGACAAAAAAGAGGCCATAGCCATAGCCATTAATGCCGGCATTGACATGACAATGGACCCGTACGACCCATCATTCTGCACCACACTCAAAGAGCTGGTGGAGGAAGGCACTGTCCCCATGGAGCGCATCAATGACGCCACTGCGCGTGTGCTCCGTTTGAAATACCGCCTCGGCCTGTTCGACACCCCTAATACTTATGCAAAGGATTATCCGGATTTCGACAGCAAAAAACATCGCGAGGTGGCATTGAACGCCGCCGAAGAAAGCATTGTTCTCCTAAAGAACTCCGGTAATATCCTCCCTCTCAGAAAAGGTGTGAAAATTCTCGTCTCCGGTCCCAACGGCGACTCAATGCGCAGTCTCAACGGAGGATGGTCGTATTCATGGCAGGGCAACCTCGCAAATGAGATGGCCACCGAATACAACACCATCTTTGAGGCCCTGCAGAATAAATTCGGCAAGAAAAATGTGACCTATGTACCGGGCGTGACCTATAACGAAGCCGGTAAATACTACGAGGAGAATGAGCCTGACATCCAGGCAGCAGTCGCAGCAGCAGCCAACGCCGATGTGATCGTAGCCTGTGTTGGCGAGAACTCCTACTGCGAGACCCCCGGCAATCTCACCGACCTCACCCTGTCGCGCAACCAGCTTGACCTGGTGAAAGCTCTCGCCGCCACAGGAAAACCGGTGGTGCTTGTGCTCAACGAGGGTCGCCCGCGCCTGATCACAGAAATTGAGCCGCTGGCACAGGCCGTGATTGATGTACTCCTCCCCGGAAATTTCGGCGGAGATGCCCTGGCCAACCTAATATCTGGTGATACAAACTTCTCTGGCCGACTGCCAATCACTTATCCCAAGGAAATCAATTCACTCATCACCTACGACTACAAAGTATCCGAACAGGTCGGCACCATGGCCGGCGCGTATGATTACAACGCCCAGGTAGCATGGCTATACCCATTCGGCCACGGCCTGAGCTACACTACCTACGAATACTCCGAGCCTCGCGTTGACAAAAGCAAATTCACTCCCGAAGAAACGATAACGGTGGAAGTGGATGTCACCAATACAGGAAAAGTCGCAGGGAAAGAGACAGTCATGCTATATTCATCCGACCTGGTGGCCTCACAGGTGCCCGACAACCGGCGTCTGCGCGCCTTCGAAAAGATTGAGCTTCGTCCGGGCGAGACCAAAACCGTGAAATTCACTCTCCCCGCCTCAGATCTGGCATTTGTAGATTATCACGGCAACTGGGTACTCGAGGCCGGAGACTTCAACTTTATCGTTGGCGGCAAAACCGTGGCTGTGACTTGCTCGTCCACCAAGAAATACACAACTCCTAATAAATAATTCACACAATGAAAAAATTCATAATTACTATCGTTGCGTCTGTCATGAGCCTCGGAGCCATGGCACAACAAGCTCTTTGGGGTGTGCCCAAATACATCTCACCCGAAGTGAATCCTGACAAGACTGTCACATTCCGCCTGCTGGCACCTGATGCCAATGAGGTGAAAGTGACAGGCGACTTTCTGCCCACAGAAAAAATCCAGACACCGTTCGGCGAATTCGACGGCCCGGGCAGCGCCGCCCTTGTCAAAGGCGACAACGGCATGTGGGAATATACCACCCCTGCTCCGCTCGCGCCCGAGCTATACATGTACTCTTTCGTGGTAGACGGTTTCAAGACCACCGACCCCGGCAACGTGTTCGTAATCCGCGACACTGCCACACTCACAAATGTATTTCTCGTGGATGGTGGATATGCCGACCTTTTCAAAATCAACAAAGTGCCTCATGGCACTGTAAGCAAGGTATGGTATCATAGCCCGTCGCTGGGGATGGACCGACGCCTCACTGTATACACCCCCGCCGGTTACGAAAATGGCAAGGAGAGCTATCCCGTGTTCTATCTGCTTCACGGTATGGGAGGCGACGAAAACGCGTGGAGCGAGCTGGGACGTGCCGCCCAGATTCTCGACAACCTCATAGCACAGGGCAAGGCCGAGCCGATGATTGTGGTTATGACCAACGGCAACGCAGCCATGGAAGCCGCTCCCGGAGAATCGTCGCTCGGCTTCACAGCCCCCACCACACAGCTTCCCAAGACCATGGATGGCTCATTCGAGACTTCCTTCCCCGAAATAGTGAATTTTGTTGACAAGACATACCGCACCAAAGCCGACAAAGCTCACCGCGCCATCGCAGGTCTCAGCATGGGCGGCTACCACTCCATGCACATTTCCAAGGAGTATCCCGACATGTTCGACTACGTAGGCCTTTTCTCCGCAGCCATCATGCCAAATAAGGGCGTGACATCTCCCATCTATGACAATCTGGAGCAGAAACTCGCCAAGCAGTTCGCCAACTCACCCAAACTCTACTGGATCGCCATCGGCGACAAGGACTTCCTCTACGCAGCCAACAAGGAATACCGCGCCCTGCTCGACAAAAAAGGATACAGATATGTATACCGTGAATCGCCCGACGGCCATATATGGAAAAACTGGCGTATTTACCTTACAGAATTCGTACCACAGCTGTTCAAATGACCATGAAACGATCTGCAATAATAATGTTGTCGTCCGCCGGCATCGTATTGTCGGCGTGCGACAGCACTCCCAAGCTCAGCGAGGATAACATCGATGACGTGATCGCAGCCATGACCCTTGAGGAAAAGGCTCATCTGGTGGTTGGCACCGGCATGGCCGGATTCGCAGGCGACAGCGCGGTAGTCGGCGAGACAAAGGCTCTGGTACCCGGAGCCGCGGGTACAACCTACCCCATAGAGCGCCTCGGCATACCCGCCGTGGTTTTGGCCGACGGCCCCGCGGGCCTGCGTATCAATCCGACGCGCGATGGCGACAGCGCCACATATTACTGTACCCATTTCCCCATCGGCACACTCCTGGCATCCACCTGGGACACTACGCTCGTTGAGGAAGTGGGACAGGCCATCGGCAACGAAGTACTCGAATATGGAGCCGACGTGCTTCTGGCTCCCGCACTGAATATCCACCGCAATCCTCTATGCGGACGTAATTTCGAATATTATTCCGAGGATCCTCTCATTGCGGGTAAGATCGCGGCCGCTTACGTGCGTGGCGTACAAAGCCAGGGTGTAGGTACATCCATAAAGCATTTTGCCGTGAACAACCAGGAATCCAACCGTATGGGCAATGACGCGCGCCTGTCCCAAAGGGCATTGCGGGAAATTTACCTGAAAGGTTTTGAGATTGCTGTGAAGGAATCAAATCCATGGACAGTGATGTCAAGCTACAATTACGTGAACGGGACTTACGCCAGCGAATCATCCGAATTGCTCAATACCGTGCTGCGCGACGACTGGAACTATCCGGGTATGGTGATGACAGACTGGTTTGGCGGCAAGGATGCCGTGGCACAGATGATTGCCGGCAACGACATGCTCCAGCCTGGCACAGACAAACAGTACAAAGCCATAATCGACGGTGTTACCAGCGGAACTCTTGATGAAAAGATTCTGGACCGCAATGTGCGCCGCATCCTGGAAATGATTGTGAAGACACCTCATTTCCGAGGCTATGAATTCTCCAACAACCCCGACCTGAAAGCGCACGCCCAGGTCACACGACGTTCGGCCACCGATGGCATGGTACTTCTGAAGAACGATAATGAGGCTCTCCCAATCCCGGCTGATATTAAAAAAGCAGCTCTTATCGGTTGCACTTCTTACGACTTCATAGCCGGCGGCACCGGCTCAGGAAATGTAAACCGTGCTTACACCGTGTCTCTGCTCGAAGGCCTGGAAAATGCCGGGTTTTCCATTAATCCGGATTTACAGAAGAGATATGAGACTCATTTGGAATCAGAAAAAATCCGCCTGACCCCTGATTCCTTAGAGCGATTATCCGCATTCATGCCTCAACCGCGCCCGGAAGAACTGAAATTGTCGAAAGCCGAACTCTCTGACCTCGCCCGCGACAACGATATCGCTATCATCACCATCGGCCGCACATCCGGTGAATTCCTTGACCGCACTGTCGGTGATTTCAACCTCAAAGAATCAGAGACTGAGCTGATCAAGAATACATGCGACGCATTCCACGCCCAAGGCAAACGTGCGGTGGTAATCCTGAATATCGGCGGTGTGATAGAGACTGCGTCTTGGAAACAATACCCAGACGCCATCCTGTGTGCATGGCAGCCGGGACAGGAGGGAGGCAATTCAGTGGCCGATGTACTCACTGGCAAAGCCAACCCATCTGGCAAACTCCCCATGACATTCCCCATCGCCTACGAGGATCATGCTTCATCAGCATCATTCCCCGCCGAAGGCGCTGTATCCGAATTTGGTGCCGAACGTAAGGATGGTGGTGACAAACCCCTCTGGGATTTCACACCATACAATGAAGACATTTATGTGGGCTACCGTTATTTCGATTCATTCGACAAAAACGTGTCCTACCCATTCGGATACGGTCTGAGCTATACACAATTTGAGTACGGCACACCCCGATTATCGGAGAATGATGGGACCTTCACCGTTTCAGTCAATGTAAGGAACATTGGAAAAACACCCGGAAAGGAAGTGGTTGAACTCTACGTCTCCGCTCCACAGTCCAAGGCAAACAATAAGCCTGAACACGAGCTCAAGGCATTCGTCAAGACCGGGCTTCTTGCTCCCGGCGAATCCGAAACCGTGAATCTTACTGTTGATTCTTCCGATCTGGCCTCGTTCAGCATCGATAAGTCGGCGTGGGTTGTCGACGAAGGCACATATACCTTCGCCATCGGCGCATCAAGCCGCGACATCAAATGCTCCCTGACTACCTTTGTAGCTCCGGCCAGAACTATTGCTGTAAGCCAAGCCCTCGCGCCTGAATCCGATCTTCAGCTACTGAAGAGATAACGGATGATATCTATTATAAAGCTCCCGGTCGACTTATGTTCATAAGCGGCCGGGAGCTGAACTTATGCCTGCATGTCTGACCTTTACAATATGGCATCGGTCATGGTGAAGCCTTCAAGCGAGCCAGCCTTCACCTGTATGCATACAAATGTGATGGGGCTGTCTGGTGCTGCCGAGATGCGGCGTTTCACCTCGGGTGCCACACGGAGCCAGTCGCCGGCGGTAAGCTCCACTGTATCGTCGTCGAGTGCGATCGAGCCTCTGCCACTGAGGATACCGTAGATCTCCTCATTGTTTTTATGAGCGTGCACGAAAGGCACATCCCCTCCGGCAGGAATAGTATTGATTGATACTTCGGCACCGGTCAGGCCCAAGGTGTCGTGAAGTTCCACGCGCGCTTCGGCGGGAACGGAAATTTTGCTGTAGTTTGCCATTACATTATAAAAATTACATTAACTTTGCATCACAAAGACGCTTTACTTTTAACACTGCAAAATTATATCATATTCATCAATCCTACAATAAGTTACGCAATCATCACTTAGTTACCGGCAGGTTACTCCTGCTGACTACCAGTGAAAAAAAAAATTCATAAGATGACAAAAAAAAGCGATTCGATATTCGAGATGTGCCCCATCCGCAACGTGATAGCCCGTTTTGGCAACAAATGGTCAATTCTGATTCTGCTAATAATCAGTGAGAACTCTCCTGTGCGTTTCAATGCGTTGGCGAAGATGATACCCGACATCTCCACAAAAGTCCTGTCTGACACACTGAAAACACTTGAGGCTGACGGCCTGATCAACCGCAAAGTCTATCCAGTGGTACCAATGAAGGTCGAATATTCCCTCACTCATATTGGAGAGACCCTGATGCCGATAATCTCACAACTGACAGAATGGGCTCTGCAAAACATGGTTTCAATCAAACGCAACCGCCAACTGTTCAACAGATCCCTGCCGGACGAAATATAAGGCAATGAATCAGCATAGCAGATATATCAATGTAAATACTGACAGAATGCTGATAACCGCCAAGATTATCTTTTCATTGCGCGTGAAACAGGCTGCAACTGACCCCGCACCACTCTCCACGCGCGCCCGGATATAGAAACCGAGACCGCATATGTAGAACACCGAGGTCATAAGCATATCTGCCACACCACCGGCATAAGCCATCCACAGACAGAAAACTGTGGCAATTGCCGCAATCACCTTTACCTTCTGACCATCAGCCCTTTTCCACAGAAACAGTCCTGTGAAGAGATAGCATGGAATGATCATCAGCCCAGTAATCCGGAGGGCTGCCAGATAGACATCGTCGGCCATCACCACCATAAGCAGAAACAATTCCATGGCCACGCTCGATGCGAAAAGTCCGAAAGCCGGCATCCCATGTCGGTTGAGCCGCCTGAATGCCCGGGGCAATATACCCACCACAGCTGCTTCGTAAGGCACTTGTGCCACAACCAGCGTCCAGGCCACCCAGCCCCCCACAAGCGATATCATCACTGCCAGAATCACAAACCAATACGCCCACATTCCACACGCATCCTTCAATATATATGCGATAGACGGATCCTGCAATCCGGCCAGCCGCGCCCTGCCCAGCAAACCATAGCACAGCAGCGACACTGACATATATAGCCCCAGTGCAATGACAAAGCCGGCCACACCTGCCCGCCCGACATCTGAGCTGCGCCTGGCACGTGCCGACATCATCACGGCCCCCTCCACTCCGAAAAAGCAGAACAGCGTCACCATCATCGTCCCCTTTACCTGTGTTCCTATATCTCCTATGCCGCCCAATTCTCCCCACACATCAGCCCGGAACAGATCGGCCCGGAAGAACATTGCGAATACTGCTATTATGAACACGAGCATCACCACCTTGACAACGGCCAGCATCGTATTCACAAACTTTGCCGTGCGGATCCCTCGCGCCACAATATAATACATTATCCATATCAGCACCGAACAAAACGCCACTGTAGGCCAGCCATGCCGCAGAAATACCGGAAACAGCGCGCCCAGCGCATCGTTGAGCATCACGCCGTAAGCCACATTGGAGAACGCCGTACACAACCAATAGCCCCACGCGATGTTGAAACCGGCATAATTCCCGAACCCAGCCTGCGCATATTGGTACAGACCCGCGTTATACTGTGGATAATGCATACTCAACCATTTGAAACCCATCACCAACGGCAGTATGCCGCACGCTGTGACCATCCAGGCCACAAACACAGCTCCTGGCGATGCCACTGACGCCATATTCTGCGGCAGATTGTAAATGCCAACACCCACCATCAGTCCGAACACCAGAGCCGTAAGTCCCCAGAATCCAAGTTTATTGTTATTCAACATGCAATCTTTTCCTTGATAATATACCTTCTATTGTCAGATAATATAACGCGGAATGTACCCTTCGTATTTTACCTCCGGCCATTATTTTCTTCGTCAACCAAAATTGAGCCGCTGAGCAACCATCATATCCTACTTTCTCCGTATATTTGCAACCGGAAACATAAAGGATAACAATGGCTAATTCAATAAATATTAACAACTTCGACCAGACGCTATATTTCAGCCGCATTGAGCATGACACATACTGCGACCACCGTCTGCAGGGACACGGCCTGATGTGGGTACGCTCGGGACGGCTCATCATCGAATCGCCCGGAGCCACCGTCACAGTCTGTCCCGGCCAGTTTGTGTTCTGGCAGCGCGACTGTCTCTCATCCATGAGAAAGCTGTCCGACGGCGACACCCCATTCCGCTCCATCGCCATCACCCTAAAGAAAAGCTATCTGAAAGAATACCTGCGCAGATACGTGAATTATGGCCGACTGTGCCAGAAGCTCCGCCCCATCGGCAGCCGAGCCCTTATACTGCCGCAGACTGTCGGCCTGGAAAGCCTGTTTTATTCACTTCTGCCTTATACCGATAATGAAATCGCGCCCGATTCGGAGACGATTACCAACAAGGTGTTCGAGGCCATCTCGCTGCTCCTGAAGATCGACGACAGATATTACCCCACGCTCTTCGACTTTTACGAGACCTGGAAAATTGACCTCTACGAATTCATGATCACCCATTTCACCGAGGACCTCACGATTGATGAATTCGCCCACTTCTCGGGACGCAGCCTGGCCACATTCAAGCGCGATTTCAGCAAAATCAGCGACGAATCGCCCCAGAAATGGATAATCCGCCAACGCTTGAAATATGCCGCCACGCTCCTGATTAATGATGTCATCAAGCCTTCTGAGGTATACATAAAGGTTGGCTTCAAGAACAAAGCTCATTTTTTCAAATCGTTCAAGGAGCTCTTCGGCTGCACTCCCACAGAATACCGCCAACGCCCGCACGTGAACGACCCATCACAAATATAATAATTATGGAAACAATAAAAGATAAGGAATTCGGCGGCGAACGCCCGCTATACTGCCGCCATGGCCTGCGCCTCGACAATGTGACAATCCACGTAGGCGAATCCAGCATCAAGGAAGGCTCCGACATCGTGGCCACCAACTGCACCTTCGAGGGCAAATACGTATTCTGGGAGGTCTCCGACTTCACCATTGAGAACTGCTATTTCGCCGAAAGCGCACGCTCGAGCCTATGGTATTCGCGCAACTGCCGCATGACCGACTGCCGCGTGGATGCCCCCAAGCTCTTCCGCCGCATGCACGGAATACACGTGGAGCGCACCGACTTTCCCAACGGCGAACAATTCTTCTGGGACTGCAGCGACATCACGCTCCGCGATGTCGCTATAGACAACTGCGACTACGTGTTCATGCACTGCGACGGAATACGCCTCGACAACTACCGTCAGAACGGCAACTACGGCTTCCAGTATGCCCGCAATGTGGAGATACACAATGCGGTGATCAATTCCAAGGACGCTTTCTGGGAATCCGAGAACGTCACCGTCTACGATTCCGAAATCAACGGCGAATACCTGGGATGGTACGGCAAGAATCTGCGTTTCGTGCGATGCCATCTCACCGGCGAGCAACTGCTATGCTATGTCGACGGCCTCGTGCTCGAGGACTGTACATTCGGCGACGATGCCAATCTGCTCTTCGAGTATTCCTCTGTCGAAGGCAACATCAAAGGCAACGTCACCAGCATCAAGAATCCACGCAGCGGACACATACGCGTCGACGGTAAAGTGGGCGAAATCATAATTGACCGTAACATCAAAGCCCCCGCCGACTGCGAAATCACAGTCACCGACTGAGCCTTATGACAGCCCTCCGGTATCACATATTCTCATTATGCGCTCTCGCATGCATCAATGCAACAGCCGTCAACGCAGATGCCGACTCCGCCGACATCTCCCGCACGCTGTCTGAGGTAGTTGTGACTGGCACGCGCGCCCATACTGATATCCGCCACCTGCCAGTCACCGTCAGCGTGTTATCCCGCCGGGATCTCACCCATGACAACCGCACGTCCATACTGCCAACCGTCACCGCCTGGGTGCCTGGAGTGTTCAACACCGCACGCGGTGTGCTGGGCTATGGTGTGTCGGGCGGAGGCAGCGGCGGCATAAGCGTGCGTGGCCTCGGATCAGGCGAAGGCCGCATGATGGTGCTCGTCGACGGTCATCCCCAGTACAGCGGCATATACGGACACTCCATCGCCGACTCCTATCAGACCATGATGGCCGACCGGGTGGAGGTGCTCCGTGGCCCGGCAAGCGTGATCTACGGATCCAACGCCATGGGCGGCGTGATCAACATCGTAACCCGCGGCATGCACCACGATGGCACCAACCTGTCCGCCAACATTGCCGGTGGCTCATACGGCACTTTCATCAGCGAGGTAAGTGGCAACATCCGCCGCGGTGCCTTCTCCGGCAATATCGCCGCGCAATACAACCGCTCTGACAACCACCGCCCCGACATGGGCTTTGAACAGTACGGCGGCCATCTCAATCTCGCATACAGATTCAACAAACACTGGCGCGCGTTTGCCGACGGCGATGTGACGCATTTCAACGCGTCGCATCCGGGCACAGTGTCCGAGCCTATGGCAGAGGCCGACCAGTGGATAACACGCGGAGTCGTCAATGCCGGCATCGAAAACTCTTTTGGATCCACATCGGGCGCCCTCACCGTATATAGCAATTTCGGACGCCATAAGCTCAACGACGGATACATCATTGCCACAGGCTCGCCGCAGCAACGGCTTTTCCGCTCCTCCGACGCCCTCACCGGCGTGAGCCTGCACCAGTCGGCAAGCCTGTTCGCCGGCAACCGGATCACCCTCGGCGCCGACTATCAGCACATATACGGCCATGCATATTACACCTCCCGCGCCACCGGCGAGGTGCTCGACACCCCCAACAAGCAGAGTGGCAAAGAGCACATGCACGAAGTAGCCGGATATGCACTCGTGCATCAGGATCTCAACTCATTCCTCACCATTGACGCAGGGCTGCGCTACGATTGGCACTCAGTGGCCGGCGCCGAATGGATACCGCAGGGTGGCATCGTGCTCCGGCCCAATCCGAAAGCCGAGATCAAAGCCACGGTTGGCAAAGGCTTCCGCAATCCCACCATGCGCGAGATGTATCTATATCCCCCGTCCAACGAGGATCTGCACCCCGAGCGCATCGTCAGCTACGAACTTGCATGGACACACCGCCCCGGCTCTGGCAGATTCCAATACGGTGCAAATGTTTTCTACATCACCGGCGACAATCTGATCCAGACCGTCGACCGCCGCAATGTCAACACGGGCAAGGTCGAAAACTGGGGCATCGAGGCCGAGGCTTCCTGGACCATCAGCCCGTCGTGGCATCTCTCCACCAACCACTCATGGCTCCATATGGTGCATCCGCTCCTTGCCGCGCCGCAATATAAAGGCTACATCGCCATGCAATATATCCACAAGAAGCTGTCAGTCAACCTCAGCATCCAGCAGATCACCGGCCTGTACACCGTGCTCGGCAGCAAAGGCCGCCAGGAGAACTTCACCCTCGTGGGATTGTCCGCCGATTACCGCCTCTCCCCCGCCGTCAGCCTGTGGACCCGAGCCGACAACCTGCTGGCGCAACGCTACGAAATCATCGCCGGATACCCCATGCCACGCGCCACATTCATGGGAGGCATCAAAATAAACATAAACACTTTGTAATATGAGAAAATCCATCACATTCCTTGCCGCCGCCGCGCTCATCGCAAGCTCCGGTTGCGCCAATGCGCAGAAGCAGACACCCGAGCCCACAGCCCAGGAATCTCTCCCTACCGTGTATTTCACCTCCGATATCACACCGGAATCCTTGCTGGCCATATACAAAGCCCTGGGCGTGGAGCCCACAGGCAACGTTGCCATAAAGATCAGCACCGGCGAATCTGAACAGACGGGCTATCTCCGGCCTGATTTCATCAAGCCACTGGTGGATGCCACCTCAGGTACCATCGTGGAATGCAACACCGCCTATCCCGGCACACGCAACACCACAGAGAAGCACCTCCAGGCCATAGCCGAGCGCGGATTCACCCGTGTGGCTCCCGTGGACATCATGGACTCCGAAGGCGACATCCGAATCCCTGTGGCCGACACCACATACATAAAATATGATATCGTAGGCAGCCACCTGGCCAACTACGATTTCATGATCAATCTGGCTCATTTCAAGGGTCACGCCATGGGCGGATTCGGCGGCGTGTTGAAAAACGCTTCAATTGGCGTAGCCTCATCTGCCGGCAAGGCATACATACATTCTGCCGGTGTCACCGACGACCCTGCAAAACTCTGGGACAACATCGCTGAGCAGGACCTCTTCCTTGAGAGCATGGCCGCCGCGGCTCAGGGCGTGCATGACTACATGCAAGCCAAAAGCACAGCGGGCGAACCACGCGTGATATATATTAATGTGATGAACAAACTCTCCGTCGACTGCGACTGCGACGCCCATCCACACGCCCCGGAGATGAAAGATCTCGGAATCGCAGCCAGCCTCGACCCCGTGGCCCTCGACATGGCTTGCCTCGACATGGTGTTCAACCATAAATCTGTCCCCGGCGACGATTCCGCCGCCCTCATAGCCCGCATCAACCGCCAGCACGGCACACATATCGTGGACTACGCCGCATCCATCGGCCTCGGCTCGCAGAAATACAACCTCGTAAATATAAATAACCACAAATGAATAAAACACTAATCACTCTCTTAATATCATTTATATCTGCATCATTTACTATGGCACAAGAAAATATCCGTAAGATCACCCAGACCGCAGGGCGCACTCAGCTCGGCGAGATCGCGCCGGAATTTGCCCGAGCCAACGATGATATCCTTTTCGGCGAGGTGTGGAACCGCCAGAATCTCCTCTCAGCCCACGACCGCTCAATCGTCACCGTAATCACCCTCATGGCGCAGGGTCTCACCGACTCGTCGCTCACACATCATCTGAACTTCGCCAAGGAAAACGGTGTCACCCGCACCGAGATGGCCGAGGCCGTCACCCATGCCGCGTTCTATGCCGGATGGCCCAAGGCGTGGGCTGTCATGCGCATGATCAAGGATGTCTGGCCAGAGCCGATCCAGACCCGCGGGGAATTCCAGATGTCAACCCCCTATCCCATCGGCGCGCCCAACGATGCCTATGCCCGCTATTTCATAGGCAACAGCTACCTGGCTCCCATGCAGGCTGATAACGGCGGACCGGTGAATGTGACTTTCGAGCCGGGATGCCGCAACAACTGGCACGTCCACCACAATTCCACTCAGGTGCTAATCTGCGTGGCCGGCCGCGGCTGGTATCAGGAAGAAGGCAAAGAGCCGGTACAACTTGTGCCGGGCGTGGTCGTCACCATCCCTGAGGGCGCGAAACACTGGCATGGCGCAGCCCGCGACAGCTGGATGCAGCACCTAACCTACAACGCCAACGTCGGCCCCGATGCCTCCAATCAGTGGCTTGAACCGGTATCCGACACCGATTATCAAAAACTGAAATAAGTAACTCGCAGAAATTAGCTTGTATTAAATTGCGAGCATTTCCGAGGAAATTTTGAGCGTGAGCGAAGGAGTTTTCTGGCGAAAACGACTGAGAGAACACGCGAAATTCACCAGAAAGGCGAAGCAAGGTAATACAAGCCCGCAGGGTTACTAAAAAATATATTATAAACTAATTTCTAAGAGTTACTTAAGCAATACAGTATGACAATAGACCTCAATTCCATCCACACCCCTTCAGATTACAAACATTTCTCCGTGGCCGAGCTCGAACAGCTCAGCGCTGAGCTACGCGCGGCACTGATGCGGAAACTGTCAGCACGCGGTGGCCACGTAGGCCCAAATCTCGGCGTGGTCGAAGCCACCGTCGCCCTTCACTATGTGTTCGACGCTCCCAAAGACCAACTCGTGTTCGACGTGAGTCACCAGACATACATCCACAAAATGCTCACAGGCCGAATCCAGGCTTTCACCGACCCGTCGCGCTATGCCGATGTCACTGGATACACATGTCCCGACGAAAGCGAATACGACCTCTTCGAGATCGGCCACACCTCCACTTCAATATCACTCGCGACTGGTCTGGCAAAAGCACGCGACCTGCGCGGCGGATCGCAGAATGTCGTAGCATTCATCGGCGATGCGTCGTTGGGAGGTGGCCAGGCTCTCGAAGCCCTCAACTATGCTCCTGAACTCGGCTCAAACTTCATCGTAGTACTCAACGACAACCAGATGTCAATCGCCGAGAACCACGGCGCACTCTACACCCACCTCAAAGAGCTCCGCGACACCAACGGCACCGCCGAAAACAATATATTCAAGGCTCTCGGCTACCAATACATCTATGTGCGCGACGGCAATAACATCGCCGACCTGATCCGTGCATTCCGCGCCGCCAAGGATGCTCCTCACGCCGTGCTGGTACATATCAACACCATGAAAGGTCTCGGCCTACCCGCCGCTGAAAGAGACAAGGAGACATTCCACTATCACGGGCCGTTCGACCTCAAGACCGGAGCTGCCACCGGCAACTCCCCCCAGGGCTATGACGACATATATGTCCTCCATATGCTCGGACGTATGCATGACAACCCCGACATTGTGGCGCTCACTGCCGGCACCCCCGGCGCATACGGATGGCACCCTGAGCGCCGGCAACTGGCCGGAAAACAATTTGTCGACGTCGGCATCTGCGAGCAGGATGAAGTGGGCATGGCAGCCGGGCTGGCCAAGGGTGGAGCACGCCCCGTGGTGGGGTTTGTGTCCACATTCATGCAGCGCGCCTACGACCAACTCTCGCAGGATGTGGCCATCAACCGCCTACCCGTCACCGTGGTGATCTTCTACAGCGGCATCTTCGGTATGAACGATGTGACACACCTTGGCTGGTTTGACATTCCCCTGGCATTACATATCCCCAACTGGATTTACCTCTCTCCGACCAACGCCGAAGACTATCTGGCCATGATCGACTGGGCTATCGACCAGCGTGAGCATCCCGTATTCGTCCGCACTCCCGGCGGCCCCGTGCGCCATGCCGACTGTCCGGTCAATCCCGATGTCCTCAAATGGGAAGTCACACGCCGTGGCGACGCCGACACAGCCATCATCGGCGCAGGCAGCATGCTCGCCACCGCAATGGAAGCCGCCGACATCATGGAAAAGGATGGCCGCCGCCCCACAGTGATATATCCACGGTGCCTGTCGCATCCCGACCCTGAGGTTATGGCCGAGCTGCGCAATTACAAACGCGTAATCACCATCGAGGATGGCATAGTCGACGGTGGATTCGGCCAGACCGTCGCAGCCGCTCTCTCGCCACACGGCGTGCGGGTCGACGTGCTCGGTGTTAAGAAAGAATTCCTTGACAAATACAATGCCGCCGATCTTCTGCAAGCCAACGGCATGACCGCCGCCCAGATCGCCGCAATGTAATTAATTCAATCTCACCGCATCACTTTCACCATATCGCCGGGTAAGCTCAACGCCTATCCGGCGTTTTTTTGCAAAAAGCATAAAAATAATTTGCAAAACACAAATAAATATATTATCTTTGCATCGTACCGATTCAAAATTAAAAATTTATAATTCAAAATTACTATGAAAAGCACCTTCAGAGACGACTGGCTCAAAGCCATGGCACACCTGTCGCGACGGATGCAGGACCGTATAATCGCCGATGTCACACGCTGGCAGCTCACCGGCGAGATTCCCGAAAAGATGTCGGCCATGCGCCGCGCCCTCTTCAACACATTCATCCTGCAAATTGACCCCGCCGCCAAGCTCGAACAGCCGGAAAAGCAACCGGACGAATCATCCGAGCCGGTAGGGACGCGATACATCGCGTCCGCCCCCAAGCCGTCTAAGCTGCCTAAGCGACCTAAGCGACCTACTCAACCTAAGCCTCCTACCCCACCAAAAGAAGAATACCCCGACTACATGATCCCCCTCACACAGCAGATGCTCGACCGGTTTATCAACGACCCATCGGGCTACGGCGTTCTTGTCGACAATAATGTGTCCGAATTCACCGTCCCTCTCTCCGAGGTGCGCCGCGTCTTCGGCGAGTGGCGGCAGGAGGGGCGCCGCTATCTCACATACAAGGATTTCCGCGACAAATTGGTCTATGAATTCCACAAAGACCAGATCGACCGCTACCGCCGCGACCATCCGGTACCGGTCTCATATTGGTAACTGATGAATTGTTAAAAAAAGCCAACTGAAAACCAACAACAGACAGCCAACAACTTTTTTTCTTAAATTTGCGCTGAATTTGTTCAAATGAGGCGTTTAGTCTTCTGCATATTGGTATTTTCCGTCTGCGTCCTTATGGCCACAGACTGCTTTGCCGTGCCTCCGGCCTCAGCAAAGAAACACACATTCACAGTCGTGATTGACCCGGGTCATGGCGGCAAAGATGTGGGATGCAAAGGATCCCTCACCAATGAGAAGACAATCGTGCTGAAAGTGGCCAAGGCCCTGGGAGAAAAAATTGACAAGAAATACGGCGACAAGGTCAATGTAGTGTACACACGCGACACCGACCGCTATCTGACCTTGCAGCAAAGAGCCGACAAAGCCAATGACGCCCGTGGCGACCTCTTCATATCCATACATGTCAACTCGGTAGACAAGAAATCGCGCAACCGACGCACCGTGCATGGCGCTTCAGTATACACACTGGGTCTGCATAAATCTGCCAACAACCTGCAAGTGGCCATGCGCGAGAACTCTGTCATGGAGCTTGAGCCGGACTACACTACGCGCTACCAAGGTTTCGATCCGAATTCTGCCGAATCATACATCATATTCGAATTGTCCCAGAACAGACACGTGAATCAGAGCATAGATTTCGCGGCCATCGCACAGCATGAATTGGTGAAGACTGCCTCACGCGCCGACATGGACGTGCGTCAAGCCGGATTCTGGGTACTGTGGGCCACTTCCATGCCATCTGTGTTGGTGGAACTTGACTTCATATGCAATCCCACACAGGAAAAATTCCTGCACTCACGGCAAGGGCAGGACAAATGCGCCGAAGCACTGTTCCGCGCGTTCAACAAATACTACAGCCATACCGTAAAATCGAAATAAATAAGAAACCATAATGAAAAAACTGTTTAGCAAAGAGGTGATAATCGGGCTCTGCGTGATCCTGGCTATGGCCATACTGTATCTTGGCATCGAATTCCTCAAAGGAGTGAACGTATTCAAGGCCTCGAATTACTATTACGCCACCTATACCAGCGTTGAAGGTCTGGCTGTGTCGGCACCTGTCACAGTAAACGGTTTCAAGGTAGGCCAGGTAAGGGAGATTGAGTACGAATTCGACAATCCCGGCCATGTGCGCGTGGAGATCGCTCTTGACGACCGGCTGAAAGTGCCCCAAGGGTCAAAAGCTGTGCTTGCCACTGACCTCCTCGGCACTGCCTCCATACAGTTGCAGCTGGCACAGACACAGGCGTATCACAAGGTTGGCGATGCACTCGAAGGCACCACCGCCTCGGGACTGATGGAGACCGTATCCACTGACCTCATGCCCTCAGTCTCACAGATATTTCCCCAAATAGACTCTCTGCTCACTACCACCAACCGCCTCATGGCCGACCCGGCTCTGGCCGCATCTATGCAACGCCTTGATGCCATCACCGCCAATCTGGAAGTGACCACCCGCCAGCTGGCCCGCGTCACAGCCACCCTGCATCCGATCACCGCCGACGTAAAGAATATCACCGGCAACGTGTCCACAATCACATCTGATGTGGCACAAGTGAGCGGACAGCTTCGCGAACTCCCCGTCGATTCCCTTGTGGCTGACATCCAGACTACAATAGCCAACCTTCGCGCCCTGTCCGAGGAAATCAACAATCCTAACTCCACCATGGGCAAGCTCATGAACGACCCGGCCCTCTACAACAATCTCAACACCACAATATCATCGCTCGACTCTCTCTTCGTGGACATCAAGAAAAACCCCAAACGCTACATATCCATCAAGCTCCTCTGATTTATAATATATACAATATAAATTTATGAAAAAGACTATATTGGTTACCGGAGGCACCGGTTTCATCGGTTCTCATACCACTGTCGAGCTTATAAATGCCGGCTACGATGTGGTGATTGTCGACAATCTATCCAACTCAAAGGCCGACGTAGTCGACGGCATTGAGAAAATAACAGGTGTCCGTCCGGAATTCGTTCAGGCCGACTGCTGCGACCTTGACGCTATGAAGCGCGTTTTTGACAAATATCCCATCAGCGGCATCATCCACTTCGCGGCATCCAAGGCCGTGGGCGAGAGCGTGGAAAAACCGCTGCTCTACTACCGAAATAATTTCGTATCACTCATCAATCTGCTCGAGCTTATGCCCGCTCACAATGTCAAAGGCATAATATTCTCATCAAGCTGCACCGTCTACGGCCAGCCGGATCCGGAGAATCTGCCTGTCACCGAGAGCGCACCCATCAAACCTGCCGAGAGCCCTTACGGCAACACAAAGCAGGTAAATGAGGAAATCATCCGCGACTATATCAACTCCGGCGCGCCCATCAAGGCCATATTGCTCCGATACTTCAACCCCATAGGCTCGCATCCATCCGCCATCATCGGCGAGATGCCAAATGGCGTGCCAATGAATCTCATCCCATTTGTCACGCAGACTGCGATGGGCATACGCGAGCAGCTCAAAGTGTTCGGCAACGACTACGACACTCCCGACGGAACATGCATCCGCGACTACATATATGTAGTTGACCTGGCCAAGGCTCACGTAAAGGCCATGGAGCGGGTGCTCGGCTCCGACAGCGATGCCCTTGAGGTATTCAACGTAGGCACAGGCCGCGGAGTATCCACCAAAGAGATCATCGACGCTTTCCAGACTGCCACCGGCGTGAAGCTCAACTGGGCTTTCGCTCCCCGACGCGCCGGCGACATCGAAAAGGTCTGGGCTAATCCTGACAAAGCCAACAATGTGCTCGGATGGCATGCAGAGACATCACTGGAGGACACTCTACGCACAGCCTGGAACTGGCAGGTGAAACTCCGCGAACGTGGCATACAATAACCAACTCCTTTAATCATATATCCATGCAACCTACACTTTATGTTCTCGCCGCAGGCATGGGCAGCCGTTACGGCGGCCTCAAACAGCTCGACGGCGTAGGCCCGCAGGGCCAGACCATAATGGACTATTCAATCTACGATGCCATCCGCGCCGGATTCGGCAAGGTGGTGTTCGTGATCCGCAAAGACTTCGAGAATGATTTCAACGAAAAGATTCTCTCAAAATACCGCGGGCATATCCCGGTTGAGGTCGTATTCCAATCTGTCGACAATCTTCCTGAAGGCTACACCTGCCCCGCCGACCGCACCAAGCCTTGGGGCACCAACCATGCCGTACTCATGGCCAAGGATGTGATCCAGGAGCCGTTCGCCGTGATCAACGCCGACGATTTCTATGGCCGTGACGCATTCCGCGTATTGGCCTCGTTCCTGTCCGCACTGCCCGCCGACGCACATGGCAAATTCTGCATGGTAGGCTTCCGCGTGGGCAACACCATGAGCGAAAATGGCTCGGTGGCACGCGGCGTATGCGAGAATACCGACGGTCTGCTCACATCCGTGGTGGAGCGCACCGCCATCGCTTACAATGACAAGCATGAAATCTCTTTCACCGACGAAAACGGCGCCGAACAGATTCTCGACCCCAACACTCCGGTGTCAATGAACATGTGGGGATTCACCCCCGACTACTTCACTCTGGCCGGACGCGAATTCCGACGCTTCCTCGACCGCGACCTCAACACACCGAAAGCCGAGATGACAATACCCCCCGCCATCGACCCGCTGATCCGCGCAGGTGAGGCCACGGTACAGGTGCTCGATACCACATCACGCTGGTTTGGCGTGACCTACGCCCAGGACCGCCCCGACGTAGTGGCAAAACTCGCGGCACTCCACGCTGCAGGCGAGTACCCCGACAAAATGTTCTGATCATTTGCCAACGACGCATAGCACACAGGCCGGATGCACCCCGCATCCGGTCTGTTTCTGATATATACCATAGATCAATTTCTGTCGGGAGCACCGGTGATGAGGCCGCGGCCATGTGTGCCTACGTATGCGCGTCCATGCTCATGCCAGTCGCCCGTGATCAGGAGCACCTTGCCATACTGGTGCGCATCGTCATTGATACGCTCCCACATGCGGGCCATGTCATCTGAGCGGAAGAAGCCATACTCTCCGTTGACAGTGCCGATGAGATAAAGCGATGGATACGCGTCGGCTGTCTGCCCCACGCCCAAGCCGAAACCATGAATCTCAGTCACCTTATCAAAATGGCTGAATGGCTCGGAGAATATGTCGGGGGTATGATACAGACCATCGTAGGCTGCAAGCCAGACATCGCCTTCCCTGCCCGGCACGGTGTAGAGGCGGTCCTGACCACCTCGAGTGTCACCACGGTCTACGCGGCCTCTGGCATCCTGATGCATCGGACGGCTGAACGGCAATATCAAGGTGTCGGCGGCAAATGTATGCCCCGCATCAGTGCTTCGGTATATCTTCCGGCCTACGACATCCACCGCATAGAACTTGCGCGGATTCACTTTATCAGCCTCGACACGGATGCCTTTGGGTAATCCGGCGCAAAGGCTCCAGGATGCGCCCCGGTCAGTAGTGTAATACGGCAACGTACGGTCGGGAGTCCAGATCCACACCGATCCGTCGGCCGCTACGGCCACATGACCGTTTCGGCTATGTGGCTCCGGAGCGGAGGCTGCCATGGTCCATGAGCGGCCACCATCGGTACTGTATGAAAGTCCTACCGCACCATCCTGTCCCTGGAACGGAGTGCCGGAGCGCACTATCAATTCCGGCACAAGCCATGCGCCGGTCACAGAGTTGCAATTCGCGAAATAAGGATTGGCATGAGTACCGCGGTGGTCAACCTCCGTAAGCGATTCATGCGTGAAGCCGCCGTAATCCCCCACGCCGGATATCATACGCGCTCCCGAAGGCGGCGCATACAGCGACAGCGGCACTGTCTCCTCTATTCCGCGCGACATAAGCGAGAAGCGCACATCCCGGCCACGGCTTATGTCGGTAAGATTGTGCGTCTCCCAACCGCCGAAGCCGCTGGTGGTGAGGGCGTGGTCGCTGTCAAACGGATCGATCTCCACATCAAACATCCAGTGCAGCGGCGCTATGGCCACGTATGGGGCTATTGATGCATCGTCGGTATAGTGACCGTTGTATATATCCTGCCACGATTTGCCGCCGTCCATGGTATGGAACAGCTCTTCCTGCCGGTATCCGTGATTGCCGCCGAGATAGTGGGTAGAACAGATCATATGGCGTGGATTGCGCGGATCCACCGACACTGCCAGATAGCCGAAGCCGGCCTTCTCGCCTTTCTTGATTTTTATGGGGGATATATCTGTCCACTTCTTGCGTACTATATCGTATTTCCACACTGCGCCGTCGTGCGGTTGCCAAGGCCCCGGATTGTCAGCATAGGTCAGCACCAGCATTCCGTCGGAGGACACAGCCATATGCGTGGGCATGTACTGCTGCGGGTGGCCGGGCACAGGCAGCCATGTCTCACCTGCATCTGAGGTCATATACAGATTGTCGCGCCCCATCAGCGATACAGCGGCGAATATGGTTTTCTCCCCACCCGGGCTGATGTAGAATTGAAGCGCCACAATGCCTATCCCCTGCCTATGCCAAGGTGTGCGTCCATCCTTGGCCTCAGGATCGGGCACCGGGGTTATGTCCGGGAATGACTGTACAGGATGCCAGCTCATACCCCCGTCGGTACTACGCCAGAGGCCGTCGGAGCGGGTACCCATATATATGATATTGCCGTCGGTGGGATCCACCATCATGCGCTCGCCGTTGCCTCGGCCATTTCCATTGCCGGCCATGCTGAACGGCACATCCACGCGGAGGAACGTCTCACCCCTGTCACGCGATACCAATACCGCCTGCACCGGACTGCCCTGGCCTGTGCCACAAGCCATATAGAGAACATCCGGATGGCTGGGGTCCACCGCTATACTCTCCACACCCTGCAGATTGCTGTCGGCCATGCTGAGCCAGTCAAGAAGCTGCACCCAACGCTGGCCAGAGTTGTCCCAGCGGTATGCGCCGCCCATGTCAGTGCGGCAGTAACGCAGCCCTGGTTCAGTGGGGTGCATCACTATACCGCTCACAAAGCCGCCGCCTACTATGGGGACACTGCTCCATGTATACTCCTGGGCTGTAACGTGAAAAGAAGTCGCGGCCAGCACTGCGGCCGCTGCCAATAGTTTTTTCATGGATATTAAGAACAATTATTGATGAATGTGCGAATTTAATATTTTTTCATCAAGCACAGCCTATTAAATTAAGTTAAAACAACATGTGGAAATCCAAGATTGCGGGATTGTTGCTAATTTTGTAGAATAAATGAATTGCGTAAATAATATTCAACAACAGTCATGAAAAACAAACCTGACATGGGTTTCTGGAAACTCTGGAATCTGAGTTTCGGATTTTTCGGCGTGCAGATAGCATATGCCCTGCAAAGCGCCCAGGTGAGCCGTATATTCTCAACCATCGGCGCCGACCCCCACGACCTGTCTTTCTTCTGGATCCTGCCCCCTCTGATGGGCATGATAGTACAACCTATAGTAGGCTCGGCCAGCGACCGCACCTGGAACAGGCTTGGACGCCGCCTGCCCTACCTCACTATCGGTGCCGCCGTGGCCATAGTGGTGATGGCGTTGCTCCCTAACGCCGGGTCGCTCGGGCTCGGCATCACGCCTACATGGCTATTCGGCTTCTCATCCGCCATTATCTTCGGTCTGGTGATGCTGATGCTGCTCGACACATCGATCAACATGGCCATGCAGCCGTTCAAGATGCTTGTCGGCGATATGGTGAACGACAAACAGAAGGGTCTGGCCTACTCGATCCAGAGCTTCCTGTGCAACGCAGGCTCCGTCGTGGGCTATCTCCTGCCATTCGGCCTGGCCATGTTCCTGGCCAACACCGCGCCCGACGGCCAAGTGCCCGCAACGGTCACATGCTCGTTCTACATCGGAGCCGCCATACTGATGCTCTGCGTGATATACTCGTTCTGGAAAATCAAGGAATGGCCACCGGAGGTATACAACCAATACAATGGCACCGATACTGCCGGGAGCGAAAAGAAAGAGAAAGAGAAAAGCGACGGGATGCTGAAGCTGCTGGTGAAGGCTCCTAAAGTATTCTGGACGGTAGGTCTGGTGCAGTTCTTCTGCTGGGCGGCTTTCCTGTACATGTGGTCGTACTCCACGGATGCCATCGCCGGGCATTCGTTCCATGCTCCTGCCGTGGAGACTGTAAGTGCGATCAAGATGGATGGAACGACATATGCTTTGGACAAAGCCTATCTGTTCGACGGCCAGACCATGCTTGTCGACCATGGCAAGGCCACCCCGGAATTCGAGGCAATAGCCTCCGGCTCGGCCAAACCTGTTTCATCCACCCTGACTTACGCACGCATAGTGAGCCATGACAGAGCCTCGGGTCAGTATTTCTTCTCTGACACCGAAGAAATACCAGCTGTGGCCATCCCGGAGAAGATCACTTTTGAACATCGCTCGGTGCTCAACGCCGCGTCAGAGGAATATCAGGCCGCAGGCGACTGGAACGGTGTGCTTCTGGCCGTGCAAGGCGTGATAGCCGTGCTGTGGGCCGTCGTACTCCCGCGATTCCGTAACCGCCGCACCGCCTATTCGCTCAGCCTCCTGATTGGTGCCATAGGATTCCTGTCGATTTATGTCTTCACCAACAAATACATGCTCTGCCTGAGCTACGGACTGGCCGGAGTGGCATGGGCGGCGATGCTTGCGATGCCGTTCACAATACTCACCAGTGCCCTGTCAGGCAACAACATAGGCACTTATCTGGGCCTTTTCAACTGTACCATCTGCTTCCCGCAGATCATCGCAGCCCTGTGCGGCGGCGCACTCCTTTCGCTTTTCCCTGCCGCCGCCAACGGTGCCCCCGACACGGTGTGGATGCTGATGATTTCGGGCGTACTTTTGCTATTAGGCTCGCTGGCTGTGTGGAACGTCAAGGAACGTGCGAAACTCGATCCAACAACTAAAAACTGACAACTGAAAAACCGATGGAATCAATAAAACAACTCTTCAAGATAGGCCAGGGGCCATCCAGCTCACACACGATGGGCCCGCGCAAGGCTGCTCTGCAATTTTTAGAGCGTGCTCCCGGCGCCGCCAGCTACGAGGTGACGCTATACGGCTCGCTCGCCGCCACGGGCAAAGGCCACCTTACCGACAAGGCCATTCTTGATGTGCTGTCGCCCTCGGCTCCCACCGTGATTAAGTGGGAACCGGAGACCGTGCTGCCGTTCCACACAAATGGCATGACCTTCCGAGCATTTGACAGCAGCGGCGCTGAGACAGACAAATGGACGGCGTATTCCATCGGCGGAGGCGACATTGTGGAAGAAGGCCAGAGCCGCCAACCCGCAGAGCGCGTATATCACATGTGCCACATCAAGGACATACTGAACTGGTGCACCGAGACAGGGCACAGCTACTGGGAGTATGTGGACATGTGCGAAGGCCCTGAGATTTGGGATTATCTGAAGGAAGTGTGGCAGGTGATGAAAGCCGCCGTGGAGCGCGGAATAGAGGCCGAGGGCGTACTGCCCGGCGGACTGGGTGTGCGCCGCAAGGCCGTGAGCTACCATGTGCACGCAGCCGGATATGCCAGTTCGCTCAAAAGCCGCGGGCTGGTCTATGCCTATGCCCTGGCCGTGAGCGAGGAGAACGCCGCCGGCGGCACTATCGTGACCGCCCCCACATGCGGGTCGTGTGGCATACTGCCCGCGGTGCTCTACCATCTGCATACATCCAAAGGCTTCTCTGAGAGCCGCATACTGCGTGCGCTGGCCACTGCCGGCCTGTTCGGCAACGTGGTGAAATACAATGCCTCTGTATCCGGAGCCGAGGTGGGATGCCAGGGCGAGGTAGGCGTGGCATGCGCCATGGCAGCCGCAGCCGCATCGCAACTGTTCGGCGGCACCCCCGCCCAGATCGAGTATTCAGCCCGCGGTGCTCTACCATCTGCATACATCCAAAGGCTTCTCTGAGAGCCGCATACTGCGTGCGCTGGCCACTGCCGGCCTGTTCGGCAACGTGGTGAAATACAATGCCTCTGTATCCGGAGCCGAGGTGGGATGCCAGGGCGAGGTAGGCGTGGCATGCGCCATGGCAGCCGCAGCCGCATCGCAACTGTTCGGCGGCACCCCCGCCCAGATCGAGTATTCAGCCGAGATGGGTCTGGAGCACCACCTGGGGCTTACCTGCGACCCCGTGTGCGGCTTGGTGCAGATACCATGCATAGAGCGAAATGCCTACGCTGCCGCCCGTGCGCTGGATGCCAACCTCTACGCCGCATTCTCCGACGGTCGCCACTCGGTGGACTTCGACCGTATAGTGGAGGTGATGAAACAGACCGGCCACGACATACCATCGCTCTATAAAGAGACCGCCAAGGGCGGTCTGGCAGTGATAAAATGAGACGCGCGCTTTACATATTAGCAGCACTGCTGATGCTGCCGACCGGTGCTGTGGCGCAACAGCGGTATGGCGAGGTGCCTGTGCCCGACCGCATGCCCAAAATAGAATCAAAGGCCGACAGCCTGGAGGAGGACGTATACTTCATTCTGGCCGGAGAGGCCGACCAGGCGATAGCCGACGGAGATTACGCCACGGCGGAAAGACGTCTGGTCGAGGCCATGGGTGTGGATCCGCAGAATCCGTCGAACGTGCTCCTGCTGTCCAACTTAGGCATGGTATACGGCTACATGGACCGGGATTCGATGGCGCTGACCGTGCTTGATGAGGCTCACCGGCGTGCTCCACAGATGACAACCGTGCTGCACAACCGTGCGCGCATCCACCTGAAGATGGGGCATGACCGCGACGCGTACGAAGACTTCTCAACCATCATCAACCGGGATTCACTCAACACCGAAGCCCGATACTATCGCGGCATGATCGCCCTGTACAGCGGCAACATGCCTATCGCAGAGACAGACTTCACGGTGCTTGAATCACAGCGTCCTCAGGCGTATGAGACAGCCGCCGCCATGGCCACGCTGTATTCTCTTTCGCGCCGCGACAAAGAGGCCATACCATATTACCGACGCCTGATAGAGCTGGATCCGTCACCGGAATTCTATGCAGCACTCGCCGGCTGTCACCTGGCCCTCGGGGAGCTGTCCGAAGCCGCCGAAGTGATTGCCGACGGATTGAAAAAATACACCCATGACCCGGAGCTGTATTATTACCGCGCATGGCTCAACCGCGACCGCTACCTGCTGGACCAGGCGCACGCCGACGCCGACATAGCCATCCGCCTCGGAGCCGACCGCACCAAAGTGTCCGCCCTCTTCAAATAACACCCCATAGCGCGCTGCGCCCCATAAACTTTTGTGGTAGCGATTCTTTTTTTACAGAAAATGATCTGTACTTCGTGGAAAATCATTAATTTTGCGGTCGGATAGAGGAAACTCCGTCCACGACATATAAATCAACAAGAAGCGTTTGCTTTTACTTGTGTTAGAAAACGTAGGAAATTTTCGAAGATGCAAGGAAGCCAAGCGGTTCTCACGTCATAGGCGTGGGCTGCTGTTTCCACATCTTCATCTTCAGGTTTCCTACGACCTTCTAACAAAGTGTGGCAATTCAGTTCCGCGCTTTCTCATTTTAACGGTCCTTGGGAACTGAGGGACAAATGATATTCCAATCATGAAACATTTTGTTTTGGCGATGTTTGGATTGCTCATCGCCGGATGTATGTTCGCAAAGGACATCAGGATTGTGGTTATTCCAACGGAAGCCACAATCAAAGTCAACGGCTCCTACTATGGAGAGGGAAGCGCAGTTTTGAAAATTAAGAAAAACGACTTTGTGTCGTTGGAGTGCAGTTGCCCCGGATTTGAGACGCTCAACACTCGCATCTATGGAAACGACGAGCGTAAGACAATCGAGGTGAAGCTCAAGGAGGACATGCTCTTAAAACAGACCACAGAGTCATCAGTGGCCAACAATTTCTTCTCGGTGAGAGTAAACAAGTCGCTCTATACAGATGACCCCTCCACAGGAAAAAGGAACTCAGAAAACGCATGGAAAATGGCTCATAGCGTGCTTCTGAAATACTTTGATGAGATCATGACCTCAGACGCCGCATCCGGTTTCATACAGACACCATGGCTGTATAAGAACTATGTGGAAGCAGGAAAGACACTCCGCTGCAGAGTGACCATAAAGGAATCAAATATCGGTGGCGACCTCACATTCCAAATAAAAATGGCATCGGAAATGGCTCCAATCCAAGGGCGCAGCCGTGAAGAATCGTTCTTGGAAACCAACCGCATCATGAAAGAGTTTGAGACTCTTATAAGCGAGTTCCAGTCGCGTCTCGGTGAAAAATAATAATCCGACATGAAAAGACTGATATTCCTATTGTTCACCATATTGTCCCTTGGGCTCGGTCATTCCTATGCCCAATTAGACGAGGTGCAAGGAAAGATAAACCGTTTCTTCGGAAGGGAGAAAATCATTCAGATTGTCGTTATTCCATCAGATGCCACTATCAAAGTGAATGGATCATATTATGGTGAAGGGTCTGCAAAAGTAAAAATCAAGAAAAACGATTTCATTTCGTTGGAATGCTCTGCCCCCGGCTACGAAACCCTATCAACAAGGGTATACGGTAACGATGGACGAAAAACTATCGAAATAAAGCTCAAAGAGGATATGCTTTTGAAACAGACATCCGAGTCATCTATCGCCAATAATTTCTTTTCTGTAAAAGTCAACAGAGACTTATACAAAGAGGATAAAGCGACTGGCAAAAGAGATGCTGAACAAGCATGGAAAATGGCCCATAACGTACTTCTGAAATATTTTGATGAGATTATGACTTCAGATGCTGCATCCGGATTCATACAGACACCTTGGATTTATAAAAATTATGTTGAAGCAGGCAAAACGCTAAGACATAGGGTGACAATCAAGGAATCCAATATAGGCGGGGATCTAACATTCCAGATAAAACTGACATCTGAGATGGCACCGACCCAGAGCCGCAGCAAAGAAGAGGCTTTCATGGAGACAAACCGTATTATCAAAGAATTTGAATCGTTAGTCAGTGAATTTCAGACACGCTTAGGCGAAAAATAAAAGTGTGTCTAAAAACCATTTAAATATGAGACAAACATTATTGATTTCTATTTTGCTTGTCGCATCAATGGCGACATCGGCGTATGCTCAGGTAAAGGAGACTTTCGACTCCAACTCCTGGCAATGGACAGAGTACTCTGCGGATTTAGGCAAAGCCTACATCATTGAAGGTGTCATGCGGTTGGAAAGTAAATCGGACGACAGTAACACCACATTGGCTGATATGGTAGCAAATGTAGCCACACATTCATTTCTTCCAATGGATCCGGCAAAAGGATTTGACATAAAGTGTGTCGCTACTGTTGAAAAATTTGAAGGCAAAAAGCAGTTTGGCATAATCTTGGATTATCTGGACGATATGAATTGCCTGGTATTCATGATCAAAGGCGATTGTGCATGGCTGTATAAGCTGAAAGAGGGTAAGATTGTCGGTCAGCAGAAGAATCAGTTCAAGCTCCAGAAAGGCAAGAAAACCACCAACCTTGACATCGAAGTCATCTATATGGGTGGAGAACTGGAATTCCGCGTAAACGACGTACAAGCCCTGCTATGCAAATATGTGCCCATAACATCTAATGGATTCGGATTCTTTGCGTTTGGAAAATGTAAAGTTGATTTCGATGATGTGGAAATAATGAATTGACAGTGTATTCCCTTGATATCGCAGCACCGAAAGGGTATGTGACATCAAGCACGTCAGCCAACCGTTACAGTCAGTAAAGTGATTGTAGCGGTTTTCCCATTCTCATAAAACCCGAAATAGAGCAAAATTAAATCCCTTATTTATTTGAACTTTTTCGTATTTTTGTGGAGTATAATTTTGGATTTTGAATATTCTGTGATGAGTGTATTAAGTTGCATATTATCATTGATATTGGGGGCGCTGACGGCTGCGGCACTCAGCGGATCGTGGCACGGGAAACTGAATCTGCCTGCCGGAAGCCTGACGATAACGCTGAATTTCGACACTGACACCGACGGCAAAACCATATGCACAATGGACAGCCCCGACCAAGGCGCCGCGGATATTCCGACGAAAATCGATTATCTGTCGGCGGACTCGGTGCGGGTGTCCGTGCCGGCTATCAGCATGGAATACAGCGGAAGGGTTGCCGCCGACAGCATATGCGGCACGTTCCGCCAAGGTTTCTTCTCACAACACGTCGCACTCAAGCCCGGGCGCCCACGCATAGTGCGTCCGCAGGAGCCAAAACCGCCCTACCCCTACATGACACGTGAGGTAACATTCACCAATCCGACCGACAGCACCGTGCTCAGCGGCACTCTCAGCATCCCGCTCTCGGCCACCCTCGGAGGCCGCGGCAAAGTGCCGGTAGTGGTGATGGTGACAGGCAGCGGCATCCAAAACCGCGACGAGGAGATAATGAGCCACAAGCCGTTTCTGGTGATAGCCGACCATCTGGCGCGCCACGGGATAGCCTCGCTGCGCTACGACGACCGGGGCTACGGAAATCCTGACAGCACAGTGTCCGAGGCCACCACCCTGACATTCAAATCTGATGCTGAGGCAGCCCTGAACTATGTGCGCTCGCTTGGAGAATTTGGCCGTGCCGGAGTATTGGGTCACAGCGAGGGCGGACTGATAGCCTATGTGATAGCCGCCGGTGGAGGTGCCGATTTCATAGTGTCGCTCGCCGGACCTGCGCAGAGCGGAACAGAGGTGCTGCTGTATCAAAACCGCAAGCTCCTGGCGCCCGCGCTCACACCTGATGTGCTTGACAAATATATTGAGGCGCTTGCCGAGACATTCAGATATGTCAGCACCGCAGAGAAACCCATATCCCAGACCGAGGCCGAAAACTTTGTGTCGGCAATCGGGGCCGCATCCACACTCCCCGACGGGCTGAAGGCGAATCTTCAGGCGATACTCACTTCCGTCACGCCCTGGATGCGACAATTCCTGTCACTGGATCCCGCACCGTATATCAAGGATATAACTGTGCCGGTGTGCGCAGCCATCGGCGCGCTGGACATGCAGGTGCCGGGTGAGGCAACGGTAAGGGTGTTAAACGAACGCCAGGGCATCCACCCGACTGATGCCATCAGGCTTTATCCCGGACTGAATCACATGCTGCAACATGCCTCCACGGGGATGCCCGACGAGTATGGCCGCATCTCCGAGACCATATCAGAGGATGTGCTGCGCGACATCAGCGCCTTCATCCAATCCGTCAGCCGGTAAGAAACAACAACGGATTTAACAGATCAAACGGATTAATAACCCATATTGACTGCATGCTCTGACCCGGGCATTATAGTGTAGTAGCTTCGCGACATCTTCGGAGAAGGTGCAGACAGCCGCCGCGCGGCTCGCATCACTGCTTCCACAATAAGTCGCGACGCGACTTTACCTTAACCAATAAGGAGTAGTGCTGCCGCTTCGCGGCATTGAGAGGGTGTTGCAGAACCTCCTCAGTAATTAGGCTCTGAGAATAGAATATTTGG
>X363_Desmarests_Spiny_Pocket_Mouse__coassemble_172_pt1 | contig 49255 bp, 39 predicted proteins | sample X363_Desmarests_Spiny_Pocket_Mouse__metabat2_high_PE_013 | metagenome-assembled genome bin X363_Desmarests_Spiny_Pocket_Mouse
GTGAAAGTTGAGGCTTTTGCTTAATTTTTTTTAGGAGGTTCTGCAACACCCTCATGTTGATGGATACCAAGCTATCCACAAGAAGCGGTGCAAGGCTTTGGCGCGCCGTAGGTGCGCGGGGTAATAGCCCAACGTGTAAGCGTTGGGATGAAGAAACACATCTGCACATTACGCCTCAGAGAGGCGTGTGACATGCCTTAATCCGCAACGCAAAATGGATGAGCAATAAAATGAAAAACAACGGATTAAACGGATTGAACAGATAAAGCGGATGTCTTTTATCCGTATGAATCGGTCTTTTCCGTGTGTATCCGTTGTTTTTGTGGGGGGAAGGAGAACGCTCTGTTGCGCGGCGCTCCAATACCACTTTATGCAATCACATCATATACCCCGCGCTCACGCACGGGGCTATTTCTCCCAGCGCACCTACCGGCGCGCATCATGACGCAAATCCACAAAATGCGCAATAAAATGAAGAACGGATTGAACGAACAAAGACGTCCGCTCAATCCGTGTGTATCAGCTGTTTTTCCGCGAAAAGGGGCCGGGATTATTCGAGGATGAGGATCTGGCGGGGGGAGAAGGTGCGGCGGAGCGAGGCGGGAATAAGCTCGACCTGCTCGCCGGTGAGGATGTCGGTGAACTTCTGCCCAACGGGGATGATCTCGGTGTAGCGGCTCATGTCCACTTCGAGGGGGCGGCCAGTGCCGTTGAGCACGACGGTGGCTTTCTCGCCGGTGGGCGCAGTGCGCTGATAGAGATACAAGCCGTTGTCTGGCATGAAGTGTCGCATCTGTGCGGATGCCATCGCAGGAGAGTGCTTGCGCCACTGCAGGATGGCAGAGATGAAGTCGTATGCCTCGTTCTGGAGCTGGGTACGTCCTGAGCGGGAGAATTCATTGACCTTGTCGCCGGGGAAACCGCCCGGCACGTCGCGGCGCACGTTGCCATCGCCGGGGCGGCGGTCGCCGGCCATAAGCAGCTCCGTGCCGTAGTAGAGTTGAGGAATGCCGGGGAGGGTAAGAATCATGGCCACAGCCTGTTTCCACTGGTCAAGGCTGTCGGGCACGTTGAGTATGAAGCGTTCAGTGTCATGATTGTCAAGGAAACGGAGCACATTCAGGGGGTCGGGATACACAAAGTCAACAGCCATGTGGTCGTAGATCTTGTTCAGGCCGTTCCAAGGGTCGGTCTCCTCGCGCACAGGAGCCATGTCGCGCATCTTGGTCATCAAGGTGAAGTCCATCACGGCGGGAAGGCGGGAATCCTTGCCATCGGGGGGCAGCACCGACCCGCGCTGCCATGTCATCTCCTGCGCCGGCTCCGTAAACCAGCATTCGCCCACGATGTTGAAATCGGGGTACTGACGGAGCACGGCATCGTTCCACCGCCCCATCTCCGAGGCATCGACATAGGGATATGTGTCCATGCGTATTCCGTCGATGCCGGCCTCCTCGATCCACCATATGGAATTCTGCACCAGATATTTCATGAGATGCGGGTTGCGCTGGTTGAGGTCGGGCATGGAGCGGACAAACCAGCCGTCGGTGGTGAGTTTCTTGTCGTAATCGGAAGCGTATGGATCAGTGAGGGTGGACAGGCGGTAGTTGGTCTGGCGGAAATCGTCCTGGAAATTAAACCAGTCGGAAGCCGGCGGGTCAAGGCGCCAGGGGTGCTCGCTGCCGCAGTGGTTGAATATCATATCCATCACCGTCTTGATGCCGCGGCCATGGAGCCTCTCAATCAGAGCTGTGTATTCGTCATTGGAGCCAAGGCGGGGATCGATGCGGTAATAGTCTGTGGTGGCGTATCCGTGATAGCTTCCACCGGGCATATCGTTCTCCAACACCGGATTCAGCCACAAAGCTGTGACACCCAGAGAGTCGATATAGTCAATATGGTCGGCGATGCCTTTGAGGTCGCCGCCGTGGCGTACATTCAGGTTTGATCGGTCGGCTCCGACGGGATGGCGCATAGACGGCACCAGATTGTTGGCAGTGTCGCCGTCGGCGAAACGGTCGGGCATCACCATGTAGAGCACATCGGCCGCAGTGAATCCCTGCGCACCTTTGAGCGGGCCGCGCTGAAGCAGTGGAAATTCCCGTCTGACTTTTTTCTTGCCCTCGGTGAAAGTAATCTTCACGTCGCCGGGCTTGGCCTCGGGCGACACGTTGAGATAGACATAGAGCCAATTGGAGCTGCCATTGAGGCGGGCTATGCTGTCGATTGTCACTCCGGGGTAATCAACCGACACCTGAGCGTCCTTAACACTTGTGCCCTGCACCTGCAATTGCAGCGATGGGTCGGACATGCCTGTCCACCAATGCGGCGGGTCGATGCGGTCAACTGAAAATTTCGGCGCGGCCATGGCCGTAAGAGCCACGAGCGATGCAGCGCCGAGCAATAGATTGCGTAATTTCATGATAGTAATTGTATTTTACAAGTAAGTAATAATCTCTGACGCAAAAATACGAAAAAAAATATAAGCCGATGCAAAAAAAATGCCAATATTGACTTTTCAGTCAATACCGGCAATAATGCTATGTGATAACCCAACCTGAATTATAGGTTTTCGGGACGGAGGCGTCGTACGGTCTCGGCAGTGCGCCACATCTCGCTGTCGTGCATCTGGCGGAGCTCCTCGTTGAGCTTCTCGCGATAGTCAGGGGCGGAATTGGAGTCGATGGAGATCTGAGCCTCAGTGCCGTCGGCCACACTGCGGTAGAGGCGCTGCATCACGGGCTTGATGGCATCGTGGAAAGGTGTCATCCAGTCCAATGCTCCGCGCTGGGCGGTGGTGGAGCAGTTGGCGTACATCCAGTCCATGCCCTTGGCGGCAAAGAGCGGCATGAGCGACTGTGTAAGTTCTTCCACGGTCTCATTGAAGGCTTCGGAGGGTGTATGGCCATTCTCACGGAGCACTTCGTACTGAGCCAGGAAGAGACCCTGTATGGCGCCCATCAGGGCACCACGCTCGCCGGTGAGGTCGCTCACGGCCTCGCGGGTGAATGTGGTCTCAAACAGATAGCCGGATCCGATGCCGATACCAAGGGCGAGAGTGCGGTCGAGCGCACGGCCTGTGTAATCCTGGTATACGGCGTAGGAAGCGTTGATGCCGCGGCCTTCGAGGAACATGGAGCGCACACTTGCGCCCGACCCTTTGGGAGCCACCATGATCACGTCGATGTCAGCCGGAGGCACCACGCCTGTGCGATCAGCCCAGGTAATGGCAAATCCGTGGGAGAAATACAGAGCCTTGCCGGCGGTGAGATGCTGGCTGATCACAGGCCACTGACTCATGACTGCGGCATCGGATAGCAGACACATTATTATAGTGGCGCGCTCACATGCCTCCTCGATAGAGAACAGTGTCTTTCCGGGCACCCATCCGTCGGCCACAGCCTTATCGTATGTCTTGCCCTGGCGCTGTCCTACGATCACGTTCATGCCATTGTCGCGTAGATTCTGGCTCTGGCCGGGGCCCTGCACGCCGTAGCCTATCACGGCTATCACTTCGTCCTTGAGGATTTCTTTTGCCTTTGAGAGAGGGAATTCTTGGCGGGTGACGACTGTCTCTTCCACTCCGCCGAAATTAAGTTTTGCCATATGGAATTTTTTAGATACTATACATATTATTATATACGGGGGCGCCATGCGAGAGCCGAGGTCACCGCCGGAATGCTGTCAGCAGAAACAATATCACACGTGGATAAATCCGGAGTGTCGCGCACCTTGAAATCCACGTCCTGCCCGTAGCGGCACTCTTTATGGAAAGATATGTCGAAACGCGCCACCTCATCGGCATCGAAACGCTCCAGAGGGAAACGCCCCAGGATGTGACGGACGTATTGCACAGTGTTCACATGCCGGTTGAAATCAAGATCACTGAAATTGAATGTATACCGGCTGATGCTCTCCGGAGCATCAACCTGAGCGCGGCGCATACGTGCCACGGGGCACTCCCGGTCTTTGCCAATCGGCAAAGCATCCAGATCAAGGCAGCTGAGATCGGCGGCGCAACGTTTCCGCATGTCAATCGCGGCCCATACCGAGCGCACATAGCCCACCACAGCGCCGGAGGCATCGGTGATACAAAAGCATCGGTCGCTGTAGAGGCGGTTGATGCTTTCGATCCATGTGGTGACGGTATATTCCTCGTTCACGCCGGGATAACGCGACATCTCCACCGACAGGCGGGAGAGCACCCAGCCTATGCCATGCGTTATCAGATCGGAGTATCCTATACCAAGCGCATTGGCATGCAGGGTGGCCGTCTCGATCACCGCCGTAGTGATGAGCCACAGCGGCATGCGGCTCTGCGCGTCGCATTTGTCGGCAGTGAGGACGTATGTCTTGGAAAATTCGTTCATATCAGTCATGAATACTCTGCCGGCGCAGCTGCTGGAGCTCCAGATACCGGTCAAGCTCCTCCACCGACGATTTTGTGATACATACGCGGCCCGAGCGCACGAACTGGCGCACTCCGTAGGGGCGCAGCTGGTCGAAGAGCGCCTCAGTCTCCCAGGGCTGGCCCGACTTCTCTATCACGGTGAAATCGGGCGTGATGTCAAGTATGCGGGCGTTGTGGTGGCGTATTATGTTCTCAAGATACCGCTCCTGGAGCAACCTATCGGTATCCACCTTGTACAGGGCGATCTCCTGGTATATTATATCATTGTCGGTATATAGGAAAGCGCGGATCACATCTATACGCTTTTCTATCTGCTTCACCACCTTCTCCATGGTGGCGCGGTCGCTCCACACGGTGATGGTGAGGCTGTGCACGCCCTCGAGCGAAGTACGGCTGGCCGAGACATCCTCTATATTGAGGCATCGGCGGGTGAATATAGCCGCCACCTGGTTGAGCAAGCCCACGCAGTGCTCGGAGTATATGGTGAGTGTGAATAATTGTTGCTGAGGTGTATTCATCATTCCGGATATTTGAATTCAGTATCTTTGTCAAGCAGGATTGTGTCCACCGCTCCCCCCGGAGGTGTCATGGGGAACACCATGTCTGTCTCATCGATGCGCACGTTGAGCAGGTATGCCCCGTCATGAGCGAGCATACGTGCCACGGCTCCGGGCAGATCCTCGCGGGTGGCCACATCCTCGGCCGGGATGCCATATGCCATCGCGATGGCCTTGAAATCGGGGTTGAGCATAGGTGTCTGCGAAAAACGGCGGTGGAAGAACATGTTCTGCCACTGGCGCACATTCCCCAGAAAGTTATTGTTGAGCACAATCATTTTCACCGGCACATGGTACTCCATTATTGTGCCAAGCTCCTGGATTGTCATCTGGAAGCCACCGTCGCCGGCGAAATAACACACCGTGCGGTCGGGAGCGGCCACCTTGGCGCCGATAGCGGCAGGAAGACCGAATCCCATGGTGCCCAGACCTCCGGAAGTGATGATGCTGCGTGGCTCGGTGAACCGGAAGTAACGCGATGTCATCATTTGGTTCTGCCCCACGTCAGTCACAAGCACGGCACGGTCGGCTGTGGCCCGCGACACACAGTCGGCCACCTCGCCCATTGTAAGGAGGCCGTCGTGACACAATTCGCGTGCCTTCACCTTTTCCTTCTCCACAGAGTTGCATATATCGAATCCTGCAATCCAATCGGTGTGGCGCGCCTCATCAACCAGAGGCACCAGCGACAACAAGGCATCCCGGGCATCTCCATGAATCGTAGCGGTGGCAGATATGTTGCGGTTAAATTCAGATTCATCTATATCTATATGTATTACCCTGGCCTGCGGGGCATAGGCCGCCACATCGCCGGTGACGCGGTCGTCGAAACGCATGCCTATGGCTATGATCACATCCGCGCGGTTGGTCATGTAATTAGGGCCTATATTGCCGTGCATACCCAGCATGCCCTTGTTGAGCCTGTGGCCTGTAGGTATGGTGGAGAGCCCCAACAGTGTGGTGGCCACAGGTATGTCGGCTTTCTCGGCCAATTGCAACAGCTCGCGTTCGGCGCCGGATATCATCACGCCATGTCCGGCGAGTATCAGCGGGCGAGCGGCAGCATTGATCAGATTGGCGGCATTGACTATATCCGACGGCGGAATCTGCGGCCTCGGGTTATATGAGCGGATGAAATGCAATGGCTCATAATGCCATTCCAGTTCACCCACCTGCGCGTCCTTGGCTATATCAAGCACCACTGGGCCGGGACGACCCGAGCGCGCTATATAGAATGCCTTTGCCACTGCCGCAGGGATATCCTCCGGGCGGCGGAGCTGTATGGCCCACTTGGTGATGGGCTGAGTGATACCTACGACATCGGCCTCCTGAAATGCGTCACTGCCTAAGAATTTAGTGCCAACCTGCCCCGAGATCACCACCAGCGGGGTGGAATCCATCATGGCATCACACAGGCCGGTGATCACGTTGGCAGCCCCAGGGCCGGATGTGACAATCACCACCCCGGGACGGTTGGAGATGCGCGCATATCCCTGCGCGGCATGTATGGCGCCCTGTTCGTGGCGCACGAGTATGTGCCTGAGACGGTCGGTATAGTCGTACAGGCAATCGTACACCGGCAGGATTCCCCCTCCGGGATATCCGAACACAGTGTCAACGCCTTCGGCCAACAAAGATCTGAGCAACGCCTCGGCTCCTTTTATCATTTCTTTCATAATCATCAAAAATTATCTGCGCACCCCTCCCCGGTCGGCCGAAGTGACGGACGCTGCATATGCCCTGAGCGCTTTCGACACCAGTCGCTTACGGTGATGCGGTGTGTATGCCTCGGTGCCCCGGGCTTCCTCGGCCGCACGGCGGCTTGCGATTTCTTCTTCAGAAAGCCTAACATTTATGGTGCGGGCCGGAATGTCTATATCAATAATGTCGCCATCGCGCACCAGCCCTATCTCACCGCCGGCAGCAGCCTCCGGAGAGACATGGCCGATGGATAGCCCTGATGTGCCGCCCGAGAAACGGCCGTCGGTAAGCAACGCACAGTCTTTGCCCAGATGCTTTGCCTTGAGATAACTTGTGGGATAGAGCATCTCCTGCATGCCGGGGCCACCCTTTGGCCCCTCATGGGTGATCACCACCACTTCGCCGGCCTTGACCTGATCGCGCAAGATGGCATCCACCGTGGCATCCTGGCTCTCGAATACCCTGGCCGGACCTGAAAACCGGAATATGGACTCGTCCACACCGGCAGTCTTCACCACGCAGCCATCCCGGGCGATGTTGCCGCGGAGCACTGCCAGACCTCCGTCACGCACATATGCATGCTCCACATCGCGGATGCATCCGTGAGTGCGGTCGGTGTCCATCGCATTGTATCTATTATCCTGCACACCCATTTCCGTGGTACGCACTCCCCCTGGGGCACATAGCCACATATCACCGCACTCCGCCTCAGCATAGTCAAGCATCTGCCCGAGCGTAAGGCCGTCCACGCGCTTCACTGAGGTGTCGACCAGACCTGCCACCGCGAGCTGCCGCAATATGGCGGGAATGCCTCCCGCACGGTTTACATCCTGTATATGGTATGCAGAATTGGGAGCCACCTTGCAGAGCACCGGCACACGCCTGGAAAGCGTGTCTATGTCATCTATTGTGAAGTCAATCCCGCCTTCGTTGGCCACGGCCAGCAGATGCAGCACAGTGTTGGTGGATCCGCCCATGGCTATGTCAAGCGACATCGCATTTAGCATGGCCTGACGCGAAGCAATGCTGCGCGGAAGCACGGATTCATCTCCTTCATTATAATATGCATAAGCGTTTTCTACTATCTGGCGCGCCGCACGCCTGAAAAGGTCGATGCGCCGGGTGTGCGTGGCCACGAGTGTTCCGTTGCCCGGCAGAGCCAGGCCAATGGCTTCGGTGAGCGAATTCATCGAGTTGGCAGTGAACATACCTGAGCATGAGCCGCACGTAGGACACCCTTTTTTCTCAAGCATCTCTATATAACGGTCATCGGTATCATCGGCGGCACTCTGCACCATTATATCCACCAAATCCACATCAGTGCCATTGACATTACCGGCCTCCATCGGGCCGCCCGATACAAATATGGCCGGTATATTGAGCCTCATGGCCGCCATCAGCATCCCGGGAGTCACCTTGTCGCAATTGGAGATGCACACCATGGCATCCGCTCTGTGCGCATTTACCATATATTCCACGGAATCGGCTATCAGATCACGCGACGGCAGGGAATACAACATCCCATCGTGCCCCATGGCTATGCCATCGTCAATGGCTATCGTGTTGAATTCGGCTGCGAAACAACCCTGCGCCTCGATTTCACGCTTCAATATCTGACCTATCTCATGCAGATGCGTATGCCCTGGCACAAACTGCGTGAATGAATTAACTATTGCTATCACCGGCTTGCCCATCTGGGCATCGGTCATGCCATTGGCGCGCCAGAGGGCTCTGGCTCCGGCCATGCGGCGCCCTGTGATAGTGGTGGAACTGCGGAGCGGTATGCTCATACTATAATAATATTATTGTAAAACCTAATACATCGGCACTCTGTCGCAACAGACAGACATTTGCGCCTTCTTGTACCTATGTTGCATAAAAATTACTGCAAAAATAACGCATTCACTTTCACAAAGCAAATTATTGCACAAGATTTCCATCTAAGTGCAACGCTTATACACCCGTAAAATAAGAAAAGTTTTATGTTTAATATTTTTTAACACAATATTTCACATATTTTGTCACAATTTTTTCACAATTGTATTTATCTTTGCATTGTCTAATAATCTGTGCCGTAGAAATCATACATCAACAGCTCTTTTTTGCCACCATCAACACGACAGCACGACATGGTATCTATATGTTGCGCGGACTATTACCCATACATTAAATAACGAGAATCGTTAGACAAAAATATATACTTGAATTTTGGTTATGAGGGAGGTGCGTTGCTGTGAAGCAATGCACTTTCGTTTTTTCATTGTTTTTAACAAACAAAAATTCACCATAATTTTGCAAACTCGGAAAGTTTTAAGTAATTTTGTGAAAATTTGTCTATCATGGCATCCGAGTATCAGGAAACTTTCGATCGCATTGCCACAAAAACAGGCCTGTTGATGCAGCGTTACGCCGCCATGCTTGAAGCGAACATGCTCGCCAACAGACGCATCGCCGACCTGGAGAAGCTCCTTGACGACGCACGCAAAGAGCTACAGGCCCTGCGCAACGAGAACGAATACCTGAAAATAGCATCTACTATAGCGCCTTCGCGCGAACAGATAGAGGACGCCCGGGCAATGGTAGCGAATCTTGTGCGGGATATCGACCGCTGCATCACGGATCTTTCCGACTGACGCATAGTGATTATATGAAGGACCTACAACATATCACGATACAGATAGCCGACCAACCGCCTATCGACCTCAACATCAAGAGAGATACCGAGGAGATGGTGCGGAAAACCGAGAAATCAATCAACAAGGTATGGGCGACATGGTGCAATGACTTCAAAGAAAAGTCCTCCACCGAAGTGCTCGCGATGGTTACATACCAGTATGCCAAGTTGTATTACGAACTCCTCGCAAAAATAGAGGCCAACGAGAAGACAGTGGCTGATTTCGAGAAAAAACTCGACACACTGTTGCTCGCCATGAAGTAGTCCACAATCCGAACCGCAGTCCACGTGCGGCGACGACATATATACCCTATCCTGCACTCCAGCCTCCGCCGCATCCTGCGCGGAGACCGGAGCATTTTTATATATACCGCATACGTGTGTTATACAGACGAATATAAAACAACTAAATAACAAAAAACAACCAATAAACTATAAACAATGGACATACTGATTATCATAGCCGTCGGAATAGTGGCTGCCGCCATTGCCGTAGTCTGCACACTGGCCGCACAGCGCTCGATGGCACGCACAAGGGCTAAACTTATCATCGCCGACGCCGAACGCGCCGCCGACGACCTGAAAAAAGGCAAAATCCTCGAAGGCCGCGAAGAAGCCCTGAAGATCACCGGCGAGGCCGAAAAAACCGCCAACCAGCGTCTGCAGAAGATCCAGCAGTCGGAGGCAAAAATGAAACAGCGCGAAATGCAGCTCAACCAGCAGCAAAGCGAAAACCAACGCGCACGCAACGAGATCGACTCCGCCCGTCAGAAACTCGACGACCAGGCCGCCCGCCTCGAAGCGCGCAAGGCTGAGGTAGAAAAAATGCGCGCACAGGCTCAAGAACAACTCGAAAAGATCTCCGGTCTCTCTTCAGACGAAGCTCGCGAGAAACTAATCGAATCGCTCAAGGACGAGGCTAAGACCCAGGCTCAATCCTACATCAACGACATCATGGACGATGCAAAAATGACAGCCAACAAGGAGGCCAAACGCATCGTGGTGCAATCCATCCAGCGCGTCGCCACCGAGACTGCCATAGAGAATTCCGTGACAGTATTTCACATCGACTCCGACGAGATCAAAGGCCGCATCATCGGCCGCGAGGGCCGCAACATACGCGCACTCGAGGCAGCCACCGGCATTGAGATCATAGTAGACGACACCCCCGAGGCCATCGTCCTATCCGGATTCGACCCCGTGCGCCGTGAAATAGCGCGTCTGGCACTGCATCAGCTCGTGGCCGACGGACGCATCCACCCCGCCCGCATCGAGGAAGTGGTGGCCAAAGTGCGCAAACAGATTGAAGAAGAAATCATCGAAACCGGCAAACGCACCGCGATCGACCTGGGTATACACGGCCTGCATCCCGAGCTCATCCGCATGGTGGGCAAGATGAAATACCGCTCCAGCTACGGACAGAACCTGCTCCAACACTCACGCGAGACAGCGAATCTGTGTGCCATCATGGCCTCAGAGTTAGGACTCAACCCCAAAAAAGCACGCCGCGCAGGCCTCCTGCATGACATAGGCAAAGTGCCCGACGAAGAGCCCGAGCTGCCACACGCAGTGCTCGGTATGAAACTCGCCGAAAAATTTAAAGAAAAGCCCGAGATCTGCAACGCCATCGGCGCCCACCATGACGAAGTGGAGATGACATCCCTGCTCGCTCCTATCGTGCAGGTTTGCGACGCAATATCAGGTGCACGCCCCGGCGCACGCCGTGAAATCGTGGAGGCATACATCAAACGCCTGCACGATCTGGAGCAGCTCGCACTCAGCTACCCCGGCGTAATCAAGACATATGCCATACAGGCAGGCCGCGAACTGCGCGTGATTGTCGGAGCCGACAAGATCGACGACACTGAGACAGAAAAACTCTCCACAGAAATCGCACGCCGCATCCAGGATGAAATGACGTACCCCGGACAGGTGAAAATCACCGTCATACGTGAGACGCGCTCTGTAAGTTTCGCCAAATAAACTCGCCGACTGCCTATGAGCGAAATTGAAGAAAACATAGATTTCGAGGAATATACCCCTGGATCCGACGAAAACCTCACCCCGATCGAAGACACTCCGGTACAGGAAGCCGAGGAGGAGACCGACGATCTGGTGGAGACATCGCGCCCGGCTCTGCGTACCGGCCTCGAAAAATGCCCCCGCGGCAAATTGCGCTGCTACAACTGGCTCGGTGACATTCCCGGAGGATATGCCGACTCCGACATGGTGGAAGTACAGTTCAAAAACACCCGCAAAGGATATTACAAGAATTCCACCAACCTGCCGCTGAAAATCGGCGACATGGTGGCTGTGGAGGCTTCGCCCGGACATGACATCGGGGAAGTCACCATGGTAGGCGCCCTGGTCAACCTGCAAATGCGCAAAGCCAACATAAAGCCAGGCGCGGAAGTAAAACGTGTGTTCCGCCTGGCCAAACCGGCTGATCTCGAAAAATACCGCGAGGCATGCGCCCGTGAGACCGAGACCATGATCCGCGCCCGAAAGATAGCCCAAGCCCTGAAACTTAACATGAAGATAGGCGACGTGGAATTCCAAGGCGACGGCAACAAAGCCATATTCTACTACATTGCAGATGAACGCGTGGACTTCCGGCAACTCATCAAGGATCTGGCAAGCGCGTTCAAGGTGCGCATTGAGATGAAACAGATCGGTGCCCGACAGGAAGCCGGCCGTATAGGAGGCATCGGCCCATGCGGACGCCCTCTGTGCTGCTCATCGTGGATGACCAACTTTGTATCAGTGGCCACAAGTGCGGCCAGATATCAGGACATATCGCTCAATCCGCAGAAACTCGCCGGCCAGTGCGCAAAACTGAAATGCTGCCTCAACTTTGAGGTGGATGCCTATGTGGAAAGCGTCAAGCGTATGCCCTCGCGCGAAATCAGGCTTGAGACTGCCGACAACACCTATTTCCACTTCAAGACCGACATTTTCAAGCGCGAAATCACCTACTCCACCGACAAATCCGTGGCCGCAAACCTCGTCACCATCTCTGCCGACAGGGCTTTCGAGGTGATCGCCATGAACAAAGCCGGAGAAAAGCCTTTGTCTCTCGCACCGGAGATGCCCGACCGCCCCAAAGAGAAAAAAGCGTTTGGCGACATTCTCGGTGAAGACGACCTCACACGTTTCGACCGCAAGAAAAAAAAGAAACGCAAGCCGGCACCGGACCAAAACCGCAATGCCGACCGTCAGAAAAACGCAAATCAGGCAACCGAAGCGAAAGAGCCGCGGGAAAAACGCCAAGGCCAAAGCAAAAAGACAGGCCAAGCACAAAATCAGAATCAAAACCGCAAGAAAGACCGCAAACCCCGGCCACAGCGCCCTGATGGCAACAACTCCAGACCGGATAAGCCCACCACCCCACCACAGCAAGACTGATGCGCCGCCTCCTACTGATATTCACTACCATTCTCACCCTCTCAGCGTGCAGCGACACAGAGCAAAGTGCTTTCTCTGATATCGCAGCACCTGGATGGCGGTATGGCGACACCATCTCATTCATACCCTCCGACTCAGCAATGTATACGGAGGGAGCAATAGCAGTGGCCGTCCGGCACACCAACGGCTATGAATACTCCAATCTCTGGCTTGAGCTCACCTACTCCTCTCCCGACACCACCGTCACCGATACATTCAATGTAGTGCTCGCTGATGATTTCGGGCATTGGCGGGGAAAAGGCGTAGGCGTGGGATATCAAGTGGTCGACACACTCCTGCGCGACATCACCATAGACGCCACCTCTCCGATACACATGCGCCATGTGATGCGCACCGACACCCTGGCTGACATCCAGCAGATCGGCATCATATTCTCACCGAAATGAATACAAATTTAATACTGCTCTCACAAGAAGAATACTCCCTGCGTCTGCACAGGATCCAGCAATATCTGTCCGACGCAGGAATAGATTGCGCCGTAATATCCTCCATGGCCAATCTATATTACCTTACAGGTCGCGTATTCTGCGGCTACGCTATAGTTACTCCGGTATCTGACACAAGATTTTATGTGAAACGCCCGGTCCATCTCACCGGAGCTGACATCACTCACGTCCACAAACCCGAAGAAATGGCTCCGGCATTTGAGACCACACATAATGTCGGTCTCGAACTTGCCTCGCTGTCATACAACATGGCGCAGCGCCTTATAAAAATCACACGCACCGCTGCCGACATCAGCGGTATCCTCGCCCTGGCGCGTTCACGCAAGACAGCCCACGAGATCGCCCTCATCACCGTATCTGGAGCAAAGCATGAGCGCGTATATCGCAAGATCCCCATGCTCTACCGTCCTGGAATGTCAGATGTAGAGCTACAGATAGAGATCGAGCGCGTATCCCGGCTCGAAGGCTGTCTGGGACAATTCCGCATAGCAGGCAGCGAGATGGAGCTGCACATGGGCAATGTCCTGGCCGGAGACAATGCTGACGCGCCCTCTCCCTACGATTTTGCCATGGGTGGTGCCGGTGCAGACCCTTCTCTTCCCGTCGGTGCCGATGGCACAATAATCCGTCCGGGCATGAGCGTGATGGTGGACATGAACGGCAACTTCACCGGCTACATGACCGACATGACACGTACATTCTCCCTCGGTCAGATCTCCGATGAAGCCATGAAAGCCCACCGTCTCTCCATAGACATATGCCGCACACTCGCCGACATGGGCCGCGCCGGCACCCGGGCATCCGACCTTTACGACCGCGCGTTGCAGATGGCCAAGGATGCCGGCCTTGACCATTACTTCATGGGACACCGCCAGCACGCAGCCTTCGTTGGACACGGCCTCGGAATAGAAATCAACGAGCTTCCCGTGATATCACCTCGGTCACGCGACATTCTGGCTCCGGGCAATGTCATAGCCCTTGAGCCAAAATTCGTTATCCCGGGCACTGGAGCCGTGGGCGTGGAAAACACCTATGTGGTCACTCACGACGGCCCCATGGAATGCCTCACCCGCGCACCACAGGACATCATTCCATTCGACAAATAGAACTGATTTTAACTTATGGGAAAATTAACATTTGAGACTATTTCAGAGCAAATTTTGAGGATAAAGAGGGAGCGATGGGGCTCCATCGTGACCGATGAATCCGAAAAAAGATGCCTGAAAGAGGCCAAATGTTGATTTCCATATGGTTATACCAGTTCTGGTTTAACGTATTTCAATAAGTTTAAATCAGTTCATAGCCATGACATCGCTAAGCCATCTGCTCACCGACCCTATTTTCACACATGTAGGCGAAGTTGCCGCCTCCATGGGAAGGGAATGCTATGTAGTAGGGGGATATGTACGTGATCTTATCCTGCGCCGTCACTCCAAGGACATCGACTTCGTAACCGTCGGCTCCGGAATAGAACTCGCCGAAGCCGTGGCCGCAAGCCTGGGAAAAGGCACAAACCTGTCAGTATTCCACACCTACGGCACCGCCCAGGTGAAACGCCACTCCATGGAACTCGAATTCGTGGGCGCGCGCCGCGAATCCTACACCCGTGACTCTCGCAACCCCATCGTAGAGGATGGAACTCTCGAAGAGGATATCGCCCGCCGCGACTTCACCATAAACGCCATGGCACTCAGCGTCACCCCGGATTCCTTCGGCGAACTCATTGACCTGTACGGAGGCACAGAGGATATATGCGACAGAATCATCCGCACACCACTTGACCCCGACATCACATTCAGCGACGACCCGCTGCGCATGATGCGCGCAATCCGCTTCGCCACACAGCTCAATTTCACCATATACCCCGACACATTCGAGGCCATATGCCGCAATGCCGAACGCATACACATCATCACACGCGAACGCATCGCTGACGAACTCAACAAGATCATGCTATCCCCCCGGCCATCCATAGGCTGGAACCTGCTCATGCAGTCGGGCCTTCTCGAAATTATCCTGCCTGAGCTCCAGGCACTACGCGGAGTGGAGACAGTGCGCGGCCGAGGCCATAAGGATAATTTCTATCATACCCTGGATGTGCTTGACAATGTGGCCCGCAACTCTGATAACCTCTGGCTCCGCTGGGCCGCCCTCCTCCACGACATCGGCAAACCGGTAACTAAACGCTGGGATGACAAGATCGGCTGGACATTCCACAACCATAATTTCGTAGGCTCAAAAATGGTACCCGGCATTTTTTCCCGCTTGAAACTTCCGATGGGTGCCGAAATGAAATATGTGAAAAAACTCGTGGATCTGCATATGCGTCCCATGGCGATGGGCGACGAAACTGTCACCGACAGTGCCGTACGCCGCCTGATGAACTACGCCGAAGGCGACCTGGTCGACCTGATGATACTCGCACGAGCCGATATCACATCTAAAAACGAAGCGAAAAAACAACGTTTCCTTGACAATTTCGATATCGTAGACCGCAAATATGCCGAAGTCAAGGCTCTCGACAATTACCGCGCCTTCCGCCCCGCCCTCAACGGCGACCACATAAAGCGTCTGTTCGGTCTGCCGCAAAGCCCCGCGTTGGGGGAGCTAATGAAAGCTATGACACAAGCTGCCCGCGACTGCGAGATAGAGAATACACCCGCAGGATGCCTTGAGTTCCTTCTCAAGCTCGGAGCCGAGAAAGGCTATTCCGCCGACCCCGCCGCCATAGCCGAAATCCAGTCAATATAGTACTTCATACCTCGTGCTTCGTACCTAAAAAGTGCTCTCGCTCAGAAATTTCGACATAAAATACATCAAGGGCATCGGACCGGCCCGCGCCGAATTGCTCGGAAAGGAGCTTGGAATCAAGTCTGCCTACGACCTGCTGCATCATTTTCCATCCAATTATGTAGACCGCACCACCATATATAAGATATGCGACCTGCGCGGATCCGACATGCCGGCTATTCAAATCCGGGGGCATTTTGTCACATTCACCGAACACGGCCAGGGAGCCCGAGCCAGACTTGTCGGCCTGTTCTCCGACGGCACCGGCACCCTTGAAGTGGTCTGGTTTCGCCGTATCAAGCAGATCAAACAAGCGTATACCACGAATACAGAATACGTTATCTTCGGCAAGCCATCCCTTTTCAACCGTTCATGGTCGATGGTACACCCGGAGGTAGATACAGTTGCCGCAGCCGCCACCATGGAGGGCATGCGCGGTGTGTATCCGCTCACCGAACGCCTGCGCAACAGCGGTGTATCATCACGCATGATCTATGGCTGGATACAGACATTGCTCCGCGCCAAATCCCACCTTGCCGATCCATTGCCACCGGCCATTCTATCAGGTCTCAGGCTTATGTCAGCCAATGAAGCCATATCAGCCATACACAATCCCCGTAATGCCGATGCCCTCCAAGCTGCTCGCCTCAGACTAAAGTTCGAGGAACTTCTTTACATCCAGATTGACATACTCCGGCGCTCTAATCACCGACGGCAGCAATTGTGCGGCCATCGCTTTCCACACATCGGACACTGGTTTAACACATTCTACTCCGAATGCTTGCCGTTCGAACTCACCGATGCCCAGAAGCGTGTCGTTCGTGAGATCCGTGCCGACATGAACACCGGGCGCCAGATGAACAGGCTCGTGCAGGGAGATGTCGGTTCCGGCAAAACACTTGTGGCCCTGCTGTCAATGCTCATTGCCATCGACAATAATGCACAGGCATGTCTAATGGCACCCACCGAAATCCTCGCGCAGCAGCATTTCGAGACTATATATAAGATGTGTGCCCCCATCGGACTGAATGTGCGCCTCCTCACCGGATCCACACGCAAAAAAGACCGCGACCTCATTCACGCGGGCCTCATGGACGGCTCCGTACACATCCTGATCGGCACCCACGCAATAATCGAAGACAATGTGACCTTCCGCAATCTCGGCATGGCTGTCATAGACGAGCAGCACCGCTTCGGTGTGGCACAACGCGCCCGCCTCTGGAGCAAAAACACCACCCCTCCGCATATACTGGTGATGACAGCCACACCGATCCCCCGCACTCTGGCCATGACCGTATACGGCGACCTTGATGTATCCGTCATTGACCAGCTGCCTCCGGGGCGCAAGCCGGTGACAACCCTCCTGCGCTACGACGAGCAGCGTCAGGATCTATACAAGTTCATGTACAAGGAATTACAAGCCGGACACCAGATATATATTGTATATCCCCTGATCGAGGAAAATGAAAAACTGGATCTGCTGAGCCTGCAAGAAGGCTACGAGATGATATGCCAGACATTCCCGAACAATCGCGTGGCTTTCGTCCACGGCAAGATGAAGCCGGCTGAGAAAGACCACCAGATGCAACTCTTCGCCTCACACCAGGCTGACATTCTTGTTGCCACGACCGTAATCGAAGTCGGGGTGAACGTTCCCAACGCCTCGGTGATGGTGATTGAGAACGCCGAGCGCTTCGGCCTGTCACAGCTACACCAGTTGCGTGGCCGCGTGGGGCGTGGAGCGGATCAGAGCTACTGCATACTCATGTCAAAATATCAGATAGCCAAGGAAACGCGCATGCGTCTGCAGATCATGACCTCCACCACCGACGGATTCGTGATTGCCGAAGAAGACATGAAGATGCGCGGGCCCGGCGACATAGAGGGCACCATGCAATCGGGCATCCCATTCGAACTTCATATAGCCAACCTCGCCACCGACGGCCAGATAATACAACTTGCACGCGATGCCGCGGAAAAATTACTTGACGAGGATCCCGATCTGTCTCACCCGCATAATTCCGCTTTGAAGCGCGCCGTGGAGATGTCCATCTCAAGGCAAATTGACTTCAGCAGGATATCTTAAAAGGAAATCCCCTTTATTTGCTCTTCCGTCAGACCGGTAGCCGATGCGACAGCACCGGAATCAAGCCCCATGTCCAACATTTTCTTAGCTATCTCAATCTTAGCCATCTGCTGACCTTCTTCGCGACCTTCTTCGCGACCTTCTTCGCGACCTTCTTCGCGGCCTTCCTCACGACCAAGTGCTTTCCCTTCCTCACGACCTTCTCTCAATCCTTCTTCACGGGCTAAGATTTTGGCATCGCGCAAGGTATTATTATAGTCACGCATACTTTTCAGACTCAGCTCATAGGCCACACGTTGCTCGGGCCGGAAATTGGCTATCTCAGCCTCAGCAAAGAAAGTCTCAAACACTTTTTCGCGAAGAGCCGCCGGACGCTCGTTCAACTGATTAATATTCTTAATCACATACAGCCACTGATCGAAATATCCGTGAAGATCATCTATTTCTTTGTCAAATTTAGGTATCTCAAGATAGTAATAAGTCAGTTTGTCATAAAACACCTCTTTGCTCTCGACATCAGTGAGCTTCACCACATGCTTATACTGGGGCGTATCCACAAACTGCGGCATGCGAAAGTTGAGGAAAGAGACAGTATAGATACGCGGCAACCGGTAATCCCACTCGCCTTTTTTTGCCACCTCTTGCATCGGGAATGACGAATAGAAAATGGTGCGGTCTATGAAATAGCGCTGATACACATTCTGCATCTCTACTATGATGTGTGCGCCGGATGCCGTGGTGCAATAAAGATCAAACACTGCGGCTCTGTCGCCAGCTGTCTGTCCGAGCTGCTCCACGTTGGAATACGAGATCTCCGTAATTTTATCCTCCTCATCGAAGAGCGAATTGAGGAAACTGATCAGGAACTCCTTGTTGGCCGGTGTGCCGAACATGAGTTTGAAACCAAAATCGGTGAAGGGATTGACATATCTTTCGGTGCACATATCGTTACAGTTATGGTTACGAATGCAAATATATGAATTTGAACGAAAAAAGACAAATTAATATTCAACCAAAATCAGGCCTTAACAGCACACCTTTCCCTATGTACGACAGATGCCAGGAGTATACTTATCAGGGGAGTCAGATAATTGAAAAAGCAATACGGAAAGTACACCACAGTGCTCACTCCCAGCACGGTCGACTGTGTCACGCCGCACGAGTTCCACGGTATTATCGGGGATGTCACAGATATAGAGTCCTCAAGCGAACGGCTGAGCAAACGCGGATCATACCCGCAGCGGGCATACAGATCACGATAGATGTTTCCCCCGACAATAATCGACAGATACTGGTCGGCCGTACATGAATTCAAGAGCAGCCCGGTGCCTACCGTAGCGCCCACCACCTTGCCGCGCCCCGACAGACGCGCATTGAGCGAGCGCGTTATCGACGCCAGCATGCCTGTACCGATAAGCACACCTCCGAACACCATGGCGCACATCACAAGCAGCACAGTAGGCAGCATCCCCTGTACACCACCGGTGGCGACCAAGGAATCCAGAAGCTCTGAGCCTGTGCTCAATTCAGTCTCAGTGAAAAGCACTCCGAACACCATGCTTATCGCGCCACGCCCGGCAGCCACCTGCTCCACTATCTGCGGCTGAAACACATACATTGCTGCAAGCCCCATAGCCGCACTCACCGCCAGCACCACCACCGACTTCACACGGAAAGCGCACATCAGTCCTGTCACGACAGGCACTACCAGCAGCCACGGCGACAGGTTGAATGTACCCGCAATTGCATCAGCAATCTCAGCCGAATGTGAGGCCGGGTGACTGGTTGTAGAGAAGCCGACACATAGAAATATCAGCAGAGTGATACCCATGGCCGGAGCCGCCGTGGTCATGAGGAAGCGGATATGGCTGAACAGATCCACCCCGCAGGTCGACGATGCAATCACCGTGGTATCGCTCAGCGGCGACACCTTATCGCCAAAATATGCTCCGGATATTATCGCGCCCGCAATCCAACCGTCAGAGTATCCGAGCGCGGTGCCTATGCCCATAAATGCCACACCGATTGTCGCGATTGTGGTCCATGAGCTTCCAAGCAGCACTGATATGAAAGCGCACACGCCGCAGGCCATGAACAGGAATATATCTGCATTCAGCCATCTCAACCCGTGATATATCATAGTCGGCACTATCCCGCTCAACATCCAGGTAGCCGCCACCATGGATATGCACACCAGCACAGGCACTGCCGGCAGCAGTTGTCCGAAGCTCCGGCGCATACCGTTATACAATTGTTTGTAATTCAGCGTCCCTGACATCCGAGACAGAAACACTGACATGGCGGCCGCCATAAGCAGAAGCCACGGCCCAAAATCAGACACGCTTGACGCGCCACGCGTTATTATCAATAAGATCAGTGAGAATATCAGGATGGCCACCGGCGCCAACGCCACTGCCAGCCTGGGCAATTTCATGTTTTCCATATTATCAATAACGCTGCCCCATCCTTTTTATTGTACTTTGTCTGCAGCCGGAACAGATACTCACATCCTATCGGGGTAAATCCCGTGAGTTATCATCATCGTGGTTATCCACGATATAAAGATAACCACGTATACGTATTGGCTCACCCCACAACATGCTTCCGCTATTTGACGCTTTCAGCCCCAATGTCTCAGAGCCTGTTGTGCCATCTGAATTCATGTATTTAATCAATATGTCATACGTTCTGGTATGGGAATCATATTTAAGTAAATACATTTTTACGTAATATATCACAGGACACATAAATTGTTCGCCCAATTCCTGACATGTCCGGCGAATATTCTCTACGTCATTCTCCCCGGCAAATTCATACCTATACTTCCTGCTCAGATTATATAGATCTGACGTCGTAGATATTGCTCTTGGTGTAAATCCATCCAGATAATTTCTTTTCTGAGCCATTTCATCTTGCCCGGCAATCACCTTTTGACTATCGTCTTCGGCAGCTTTCAGTTGAGTCTGTGCCGCACATACAGTTATGCCGACAGCCATGAATAACGCCAAGAATAATGTAATCCTTTTCATCAGTAATCCTTTGGCGTCCTTGCAGCCCATTCGGACATCGAAATAAACACATAGAGGCGTGGGCTGCTATGCCACGCCTCTATGAGTAGGTGCTTAGGAATACCTTTATGCGAAGATGTGGGAATAACAGCTCCACGCCGTATGACGCGGAGACCGTCAGCCGTCTCTTGCGCATTGAGTACAGTTTCCTAAGCTTTACCCATACAAGCAGATGACATAACGTCTCTTGAAATAACTATGTCATGACCGGAAATTTTCCAATCATGTGGCAAATATACGGATAAACAAGCGTAATGCAAAATAAATTTTGCCATTGCACACACTAATTCGTATCTTTGCCGGGAGAAAAGCATATATAATGATATGATTGAAGGATTTTTCAGAGTAGCGGCGTGTGTGCCACCCGTCTCTGTGGCCGATTGCGAGGCAAATGCGGATGCCATCGTGCAGATGGCCCGCAAAGCCGCCGCACAGAATGTCCGCGTGGCAGTCTTCCCAGAAATGTCTGTCCCAGCTTACACATGCGCCGACCTGTTCCATAACCGCACTCTGCTTGACGCGGCACACGACGCGGTGCTCCGTATAGCACGCCAGACTTCCGGCCTTGACATTGTCCTTGCCGTGGGGGCACCAGTAGCCACCTCCACCGCGTTGTACAACTGTGCCATCATCATATACCGAGGCGACATCCGCGCCATCATAGCCAAATCATATATACCCAACTACAACGAATTCTACGAGGCACGCTGGTGGGAAAAAGCCCCCGCGTCACCTCTGATTACGGATTATTTCGGCAAAAACGTAGAGTTATCCTCCGGCACCCTACTCGAGGTCGACGGCGTGCGCATCGGTTTCGAAATCTGCGAGGATCTGTGGGTACCCGTGCCTCCCAGCTGCCATATGGCCATGGTCGGAGCGGAAGTGATCTTCAACCTCTCCGCCTCCGACGACCTTATAGGTAAATACGCATACCTCACCCAGCTCATCGCGCAGCAGTCAGCCCGCTGCATCTGCGGCTACGTATATGCCGGTGCCGGGTTCGGCGAATCATCCACCGATCTGGTGTTCGACGGCAAAGCCATCATCGCCGAAAATGGCACAATCCTCTCCTCCAACCCCCGCTGGCAGCCGGGCGCCCAGATGACAGTCTCCGACATTGACATCCAGGCCATCCGCCACGACAGGCTGCATATGAACACTTTCGCCCCGGCTGTCGCTCCCGCTCCCGCTTTAAAAATCACCGACAAATCATATTGTGGTGTCCCCACCCTGCTCCGTCAGGTGAATCCGCGCCCGTTTGTCCCCGCCTCCGACGAAGGCAAGGCCGACCGCTGCGCCGAAATCCTGAATATCCAGGTGGCCGCTCTGGCCAAACGCCTCTCGCACATCCACGCCCGCACCCTCACCGTAGGCATCTCGGGCGGACTTGACTCCACCCTGGCCCTCCTTGTTGCCGTCCGTGCCTTCGACCGCCTCGGGTTGCCACGCACTGGTATAATCGGTGTGACAATGCCGGGCTTCGGCACCACCTCCCGCACCAAGTCCAACGCGGTCACACTCATGGAGCAGTTAGGCGTATCCATCCGCGAAGTGCCTATCGCCGAGGCCGTACGCCAGCATTTCGCTGACATCGGCCACGACCCTGCCATACAGGACACCACCTACGAAAACTGTCAGGCGCGCGAACGCACCCAGATTCTAATGGATATCGCCAACCAGACAGGCGGCATCGTCCTTGGCACCGGAGACATGTCGGAGCTCGCCCTCGGATGGGCCACTTACAACGGCGACCACATGTCTATGTACGGTGTCAACGCCGGCGTGCCCAAGACCCTGGTGAAATACCTCGTACGCCACGTGGCTCTGGAATCCGACCCCGATACGCGCGCCACGCTGCTCGACATCTTCGACACCCCTATCAGCCCCGAGCTCATCCCTGCCGACTCCGACGGCAACATCACCCAGAAGACCGAGGATCTCGTCGGCCCGTACGACCTCCACGACTTCTTCCTGTACTATACACTCCGCTACGGCTTCACTCCTGCCCGCATATTTGCCTTGGCCATGAATGCCTTCCGTGGCGAATTCTCCCCTGAAGTGATTCTGAAATGGGAGCGCACCTTCTTCCGCCGCTTCTTCTCGCAGCAATTCAAGCGCTCCTGCATGCCCGACGGCCCTAAAGTAGGCTCCGTATGCCTCTCGCCACGCGGCGACTGGCGCATGCCCTCCGATGCCTCAGCCCGCCTCTGGCTCGCCGAACTTGACAATATAAAATTATAACATACATTATGCAGAAACCCTCTATCCCAAAAGGCACCCGCGACTTCTCGCCCATAGAAATGGCGCGCCGCAACTATATCTTCGACACCATCCGCGATGTGTTCCGCCTCTTCGGATTCCAGCCCCTGGAAACTCCCGCAATGGAGAATCTCTCCACGCTCATGGGCAAATACGGCGAGGAAGGCGACAAGCTCCTGTTCAAAATACTCAATTCGGGCGATTATCTCCGCTGCGCCGACCGCTCGCTCGTCGACAATGGCGAATGTGCCCGCCTGGCCGCACAGATCTGCGAGAAAGGCCTGCGCTACGACCTCACCGTGCCGTTCGCACGCTTCGTGGTGCAACACCGCTCTGAAATACAATTCCCATTCAAGCGCTACCAGATACAGCCTGTATGGCGCGCCGACCGCCCACAGAAAGGCCGCTACCGCGAATTCTACCAGTGCGACGCCGACGTGATCGCTTCCGACTCCCTCCTCAATGAGGTCGAACTCCTGCAGATGATCGACATGGTGTTCTCCCGCTTGAATGTCAACATAGCCATCAAGCTCAACAACCGCAAGGTGCTCGCCGGCATAGCCGAACTCATCGGCGCCCCCGACAAACTCATCGACATCACAGTAGCCATCGACAAAATTGACAAAATCGGCCTGGAGAAAGTCAACGAAGAGCTTGCCGAACGCGGACTTACCACCGAGGCCATCGCAGCCCTTGAGCCTATACTGAAGATTGACGGCACCATCGGAGAGCGACTTGACAAACTACGCGCCCTCCTTGCACCCGTCGAAATCGGACGCCTCGGTGTGGAGGAACTACAGACCGTGGTCAGCGGCACCCAGGCTCTCGGCCTAAAAGCCGAGCTTGACCTGGATGTATCCCTCGCCCGCGGCCTCAACTACTACACCGGCACCATCATCGAAGTCAAAGCCAAAGATGTGCAGATAGGCAGCATCACAGGCGGCGGACGCTACGACAACCTCACAGGTGTGTTCGGCATGCCGGGTGTCTCAGGCGTAGGCATCTCCTTCGGTGCCGACCGCATCTACGATGTGCTCAACGCCCTTGACCTCTATCCCGAGGATGCCACAGCCGTAATAAAGGTGCTCTTCCTTAACATGGGCCAGAAAGAAGCCGAAATGTCGCTGCGCTGCGTCAAATCCCTGCGCGAGGCCGGAATCTCAGCTGCCGTTTATCCAGATTGCGCCAAGATGAAAAAGCAGATGTCATACGCCAACGACACTCACGCACACTTCGTGGCAATAATCGGCGAAAACGAGCTCGAGACCGGCTGCGTGACACTCAAAAACATGACCGACGGCACCCAACTGCAGTGCCCCGCCGCCGACCTGGCGGCGTACATCCGTTGAAAAAGTTCAAAAAAATGACACTATCCGTGTAACTTTCCTGGCACTCCAGCGTCTAACTTAAAAAATCCACAATAATTAACCATATTATGTTTAAATCAATCAAACGCTCATTTCTTGCTTTGACCCTGATGCTCGGCTCCGCCTTTGCCGTCAGCGCACAGCAGATGCCTGAGCTTCCGGTCGACACCGCCGTAAGAATCGGCCACCTCGACAACGGCCTCACCTACTACATCCGTCACAACGAGACGCCCAAAGGCCAGGCCGACTTCTACATCGCCCAGAAAGTGGGCTCAATCCTTGAGGAAGACAACCAGCGCGGTCTCGCCCACTTCCTCGAACACATGTGTTTCAACGGCACCGAGAACTTCCCCGGCAACGCCATCATCGACTGGCTCGAATCCGTAGGCGTGAAATTCGGACAGAATCTCAATGCCTACACATCAGTCGACGAGACTGTATACAACATCTCCAACGTGCCCGTGGCACGCAAGAGCGTACAGGACTCCTGCCTCCTCATCCTCCACGACTGGGCCGACGGCCTTACTCTCGCCGGCGAGGAAATCGACAAGGAGCGCGGTGTGATCCACCAGGAATGGCGCCGCTCAATGGCCGGCCAGATGCGCATCCTCGAGAATCTCCTGCCCAAGATCTACCCCAACAACCGCTATGGCGAACGCCTCCCCATCGGCACAATGGAAGTCGTTGACAACTTCCCCTACCAGGCCCTCCGCGACTACTACGAGGCATGGTACCGTCCCGACCAGCAGGGCATCGTGGTTGTAGGCGACATCGACCCCGACTACATCGAAGCCAAGATCAAGGAATACTTCTCACCCATCAAAATGCCCGAGAACGCCAAGACCCGCGAATACTTCGCCGTCGAGGACACCCCCGGCACCATCTACGCCATCGGCTCCGACCCCGAGCAGCCCATGGCCATCGTCGACATGATGTTCAAGACCGACGCATTCCCCGACAGCCTCAAGAACACCCCGGTATACCTCATGACCATGTACATGGTGAACATGGTGGAGACCATGCTCGACCAACGTCTCACTGACCTCGGCAAGAAACCCGATGCTCCTTTCGCACAGGCAGGCGCCGGTTACGACAACTTCCTGCTGGCCAAGACCAAGGATGCCCTCGACCTCAGAGCCATTCCTAAAGGCAACGACGTGCTTCCCGCTCTCGAAGCCGCTTACCGCGAACTGCTCCGCGCCCAGCGTGGCGGATTCACCGTAGGCGAATACGACCGCGCCAAGGCCGAATACCTATCCCGCATTGAAAAAGCCTACAATGGCCGCGAGAAGCGCGAGAGCGAGGCTTATGTCAATGAATACGTCCGCCACTTCATCGACCGTGAGCCCATCCCCTCCATCGAGGACGAATACCAGCTCATGCAGCAGTTCATACCCATGATCCCCGTTGATGCCATCAACCAGATCCTGCCACAGCTTATCACTCCCGACAACCGCATCCTCATGGTGCTCACTCCCCAGAACGACGAGTTCAAGGTGCCAACCGAAGCCGAGCTTGCAGCAGTGATCGCCAAAGTCGACGCCGAGGAAATCGAGCCTTACAAGGACGAGATGAAAGCCGAGCCACTGATCCCGCAGCTCCCCGCCCCCGGAAAAGTCACATCAATCAAGGACGACGCCCAGTGGGGTGCCAAAGTCCTCACCCTGAGCAACGGCCTGAAAGTAATCGTCAAGCCCACCGACTTCAAGAAAGACGAGATCATCTTCAGCGGCATCGCCCTTGGCGGCACAGCCGGAATCCCCGACTCCCAGGCCAACAACCTCATCTTCTTCCCCTACGCCATCAGCCAGCATGGCCTGGGCGACTACACCAACACCGACCTGCAGAAATACCTCCAGGGCAAGCAGGCTCATGTATCCCTCTCGCTCGGCACATACAACACCGACCTCGACGGCTCGTCCACAGTCAAGGATCTCCCCACCCTGATGGAGCTGATCTACATGACCATGACCAACCTCACCATCACACCCGACGAGTTCCAGGCCACCCAGAATATGTACAACGGCGTGCTCGCCAACCAGCAGTCCACTCCCCAGTTCATATTCCAGCGCGACCTCAACAAGAGCCTCTACGCTTCCGCCGCATCACAGATGATCACAACCGACGTGATCAACGCAGCCGACCGCGAAGGCATCCTCAAGATCGCGCATGACGCCACTGCAAATGCCGCCGACTTCACATTCGTGTTCGTAGGCGACATCAACATGGACACATTCATCCCCCTGGCCGAGCAATACCTCGCCACCATCCCCGGCAACGCCAAGAAAGCCGTCAAGGCCGTCACCCCCAACCTCGCCCGCGAGATCGCAGGCGGCAAGAAGACCGACTCCTTCACCACAAAGATGGAGACTCCCCAGACATGGGTGGCCGTCTTCCTCAACGCCCAGCTCCCCTACTCACCCAAAAACCGCGCCCTCAACTCAATAGCAGCCCAGATACTCTCCAACCGTCTGCTCAAGAAGATCCGCGAGGAAATGGGTGCCGTTTACTCCATCGGCGCACAGGGCTACATGCAGCGTCTCGGCAAAAACAACGCATTCATCCAGATTCCTTTCCCCATGAAGCCTGAGATGAAAGACGAGGTCATAACCGAGATCGACAAGATGATCCACGCCATGACCGCCGACGTTACAGCCGACGAGCTCAACCCCATCAAGGAATTCATGGTGAAGAGCGCCACCGAGGCCAAAGAGAAAAACGACGAATGGGCCGGCACCATTGCTGCCACAACCCTCAACGGCGTGGATGTCTTCAACGGCAACGTGGAGATGCTCAACTCCATCACCACCGCCGATGTAATGGGCTTCATGAAACAGCTCCTCGACCAGAACAACTACCGCACCGTCATCCTTGACCCTGCCGAATAATCCCCGTCACATACACTATACCCCGAAGCGTGCCCCCACCGGCACGCTTCTTTTGCTTTATTAACATTGCCATACACAGATTTTTCGCACCTTGTATATCATACATCATTCTTTTTATTTATCTTTGTACACATAATAATTCTTCAATCCTGCATGTTTCCTCACCATTTTCTGCATTATATATCTTTAGCCTTTATCCTGCTTTTAACCGGCTGCAACGATGATATATTTGTCGACGACACTCTCGACGGCGGTGAGATAAATGCCACCGTCGACGGCGATGGCGGATCAGCCACATTCGATATTTCCACCAAGCACCTCCTCCACATCACCATAGACTATTATGGCTCGGAATCTCCCGATAAATATTACGATGTGAATGGCAAGGAGGTTGACTCCGACTGTCCCGCATCCGATCTCGGCTCAATTGTCTATGACGGTCTGTTCCTGCGCTACGAACTCATCAAGGACGGTGGGCGCCTGAAATTCATCTCGCATGAGTACGCATTTCCTAACGACATGCACGTCGCAGTGCGCCTGCAATACTCATACACCGTTGAATTTATCCACATCACAATCAAGCGCGGAAAGCCAATGGAATATGTAAGCGCGACATACGACGGCGATATTGACATCACCGACCCGGCTTTTACCCTGGTGGAGAAACAAAATTTCCACAACAACGGGCCTATAGCCCAGACCGTGGAGGTCTGGCCCATGCTACAGGCCCAGAGCTATGCCTATGGCGAGGTCGCAGTGGAAGAAAGCTGGGCCAACGGCATTAAGGTTGAGATGCCTGTGCTGCAATACAGCGGTGGCAACTGGAAGATAATCCCAATGAGCGACATCTGCCCACGCAGCAAATATTACCTGAATATCCCCAACCTGCTTGACCGGACGAACGTTACTGTAGATGCCGGAGCCAATGTCTCGATCCGCTCCGTGGTCACAGTCACAGAGGCCACTGTCACCGGCATCCTGAGACTCCGCATGCCGGTTTCAGGCCGCGAATACAGCACACGATTCCAGTGCAAGGCCCGATTCCCGAAATCTTACGAAATAATAGTTGATGAAATCGATAAATAGACTCCTCACGGCAATCTGTGCCCTGTTTGCATTCACGGCAGCCATCGCCGACACCATACCCTCAGGCTTCAGCCGCCCTCTGCTGTGGAGCATCGGAGCCGAAGTATCCCCGGCCTTTGTACCCAGATCCGTAAGTTCCGACAACGGCTACTATGACCCCATGCCGCTGTCAAGCTCCACCGGAGACCAGCCCTGGCATGTCCGCGGCAGATTCTCAGCTTCGGTCAAGGCCGGTTTCAGCTTCGCCCCAGATACCCGCCACGGCATCCTATACCGGGATGTGTACCAAGGCATAGGCCTCGGCATAAATTCATTCTTCCCCGATTCACCATTCGGCACCCCAATATCGGCCTATGTATATCAAGGCGCTCCCATCGCCAGGCTTTCCGAAAGGCTGTCGCTTGGATATGAGTGGAAATTTGGCGCGGCATTCGGTTGGAAACACCCCGAGGACATTCGCGAGGTCAGCACCTCGGTCACTGCCATGCTCGCCGCCGGCCTGAATCTGCGCTATTTGCTCTCCGACCGCGTCGCGCTCACTTTCGGAATCGAGGCCGCACACTTCTCCAACGGCAACACACACCTGCCCAATACTGGTGTCAACTCCATCGGTGCCACAGCATCCATATCATACGCCCTATACGCACCCCGGAAAGATGCCCCCGAGCCTGGCTCACGGCTCATATCCGAGGCCGACCGCGGCCGGTGGATATATGACATTGTGGCCTATGGCGCATGGCGGCGGCGCATCGTCGACATCGGCAATCCCGTGGCTTCCGAATTGTGCCCGGGGCGTTTCGCCGTGGCAGGTCTGCAATTCTCGCCCATGCGCACACTCAACCGCTATGTGGCTGTCGGTCCCGTGCTCGACCTGCAATGGGACGAAAGCGCCGGCCTGGCGCCTTACTGGGTGGAAGGCTCCCATGATGAAAACATAAAATTCCACCGTCCACCTTTCGGCAAGCAGATCAAAGCCGGGCTTTCCGCCCATGCCGAACTCACCATGCCCATTTTCAGCATCAATGCCGGTATGGGCTACGACTTTATAAGCCCCAGCGGCGACAGCCGTTTCTATCAGATGCTCACACTCAAGACATTCGTCACCTCCCACGTCTTCCTCAACGTCGGCTACCGCCTGGGTCGCTTCAAAAATCCGCAGAATCTCATGCTTGGCATCGGCGTCCGCCTCTGACCATCTAAAAAAAGCAAATAGCCTTTATTTTTCTCACATAAATTTGCAAATCACAAATTTATGTACTATCTTTGCAACACAATAATTTAAAATTAAAAATTCACAACTCAACATTACTATGAAAGCCACATTCAGAGACGACTGGCTAAAAGCCATAGCGCACCTCTCGCGCCGGATGCAAGACCGCATCATCGCCGACGTCACGCGCTGGCAGCTCACTGGTGAGAATCCAGAAAAGATGTCGGCCATGCGCCGCGCCCTCTTCTACACATTCATCCTCCAGATCGATCCCACCGCCAATATCGAACAGCCCGAAAAGCAGACCGAAGAGTCCCCAAAACCTGAAGGGACGCGATACATCGCGTCCGCCCCCACACTGTCCAAGAAGCCTACGCCGCCTAAGAAACCTAAGCAGCCTATCCCGTCCAAGGAGCAATACCCCGACTACATGATCCCCCTCACACAGCAGATGCTCGACCGCTTCATAAATGACCCCTCAGGCTACGGCCATCTGGTGGACAATGCCGTACCGGAATTCACGGTGCCCCTCTCCGAGGTGCGCCGCGTATTCGGCGAGTGGCGGAAGGAGGGGCGCCGCTACCTCACATACCGGGACTTCCGCGACAAATTAGTCTACGAATTCCAGAAGGACCAGATCGACCGCTACCGCCGCGACCACCCCATCCCCATCTCCCGATGGTGACCAATTCACAAAATTTGCAAAATTTACAAGAATGCATTAATTTTGCATTTTAAAACACAAAAATGAATGTCATATGAGCGAATCGGTTGAAAATGCCGGCGAAGAAAAACGCCCGCAATACAACTTTGTAGAAGAAATCGTACTCAACGACCTCAAAGCAGGAAAAAACGGAGGCCGCCTCAACACACGCTTCCCACCCGAGCCTAACGGATATCTGCATATCGGACACGCAAAGGCCATATGCATGGATTTCGGTGTGGCCGAAAAATTCGGTGGCACATGCAACCTGCGTTTCGACGACACCAACCCGGTGAAAGAAGACGTGGAATACGTGGATTCGATTCGCGAGGACATCCACTGGCTCGGATTCGACTGGGGCGAGCGCGAATACTACGCCTCCGACTATTTCCCCCGCCTCTACGACCTGGCCATACGCCTGATCAAGGAAGGCAAAGCCTACGTTGACGACCAGACATCCGAAGAAATTGCCGCACAGAAAGGCAATCCGTCCACACCCGGACAGGAAAGCCCCTACCGCAACCGTTCGGTGGAAGAAAACCTGGATCTTTTCCAGAGAATGAACGCCGGCGAATTCGACGAAGGCGCACGCGTGCTCCGTGCCAAAATCGATATGGCCTCGCCCAACATGCACTTCCGCGACCCCATAATGTACCGCATAATCAAGCATCCCCACCACCGCACCGGCACCACATGGTGCGTATACCCGATGTACGATTTCGCACACGGACAGAGCGACTATTTCGAAGGCGTCACCCACTCCATCTGCACACTCGAATTCGAGGTGCACCGTCCGCTCTACGAATACTTTGTGAAAGAGCTCGCCGACGAATCATACTGCCCACGCCAGATTGAATTCAACCGCCTAAACCTCACATACACCGTGATGAGCAAGCGCAAACTGCTCCAACTCGTCAAGGAAGGTCTGGTGGAAGGATGGGACGATCCCCGCATGCCTACCATCTGCGGCATGCGCCGCCGAGGATACACACCGCAGTCGATCCGCAACTTCATCAACACCATCGGATATACCAAATATGAGGCCCTCAACTCAGTGAGCCTGCTCGAACACGCCGTGCGCGACGACCTCAACCGCATAGCCACCCGCGTGATGGCCGTGATCAACCCCGTGAAAGTCGTGCTCACCAACTATCCGGAAGGACAGACCGAGATGGTGGAGATGGACAACAATCCCGAGGATCCAAACGCAGGCACACACCAGATGCCATTCGGACGCGAAATATACATCGAGCGCGACGACTTCATGGAGAATCCTCCCAAGAAATTCTTCCGTCTGGCTCCGGGCGGAGAAGTACGTCTCAAAGGCGCATACATCATCAAATGCGAGGAAGTGGTCAAGGATGCCGACGGCAACATCACAGAGCTGCGGTGCACCTACGACCCCGAGACCCGCAGCGGCATGCCCGGCGCAGCCCGCAAGGTGAAAGGCACCCTCCACTGGGTGTCGGCCAAAGATGCGGTAGATGCCACGGTGAAGATCTACGACCGACTTTTCAACGTCGAGAACCCTGCCGCCGAGACCGAAAAAGACTTCCGCGAACTACTCAATCCCGACTCGCTGAAAGTAGTCTCGGGTGTGAAGATTGAGCCTTATGCAGCCTCCATCGCCGAGCGTGGCGCCAAATTCCAGTTCCAGCGAATCGGATACTTCACCCCGGACTATACATCTGCTCCTGACCACCTGGTGTTCAACCGCACCATCGCGCTCAAGGACAGCTGGGAAAAAGAGCAGAAAAAATAATTTCCGCATCCCACCACCTTACGCTCGGTATACCGGTATGCACTCCATTCGGTATATCGAGTGTTTTTAACGAATAATCCATCATCCCACCATGTCATTCAACGAAGACGAGCAATACACCACACGGCGCGACGAAATGCTCGGCCGATTCCGCGAAAGCCTGAAAAGACCTCTTGCCGACAGGTACTTCGACGAGGACGACCTGATCGAAATCTTTGATTACGCAGGCGATGTAGCCGACGACTACCTGCGCATGGAAGCCCTGATGGTAGCCGCCCGCTTCTATCCCGACAGCGAAGAGCTGAATCAGAGGCGCGCCCTGTTCTACGCCACATTCTCCGATGACATACGCGACAAATACCTCAGCGACAACGACAGCCACGAAGGTGTGATATGGGATATCATGCGCGTGCGCAAGAACGCCCCGTCGGCTGATGTCGCCCCGCTTTCGCTCACGCATATACTCGACAACCTTAAAGAACAGCTCTCCGACGAGGAAGCCATACAATTAGTCCAGCTGGCCTCATCGCTCAACCAGCTGCAATGGCTCAAGGACAACCTGAAGCGGCTCCTCAAGTCCACCCAATACCCCAGCGTGGTATATTATGAGGTGGCCATCGCCGCCGATGTGGCCGGCGATCCGGAATATTGCGTATACATGCTCGACGAGCTGACAAAACTCGAGCCGTTCAACGCTTATTACTGGCAGATGCTCGCCCGCGAATACGACCAGCTTGAGAAGTACGACGAAGCCATGTCGGCCGTGGAATATGCCCTGGCACTAAGCCCCAATGATGCCCAGGCACTCTTTGCCAAGGCAAGGATAATGTACTCCATGCAGAGACCATTCCAGGAGGTGGCCGATGCCCTCGAGGAATCAATAACAAACCGGCCCGAGACTTCCGAGCCTCTGCGATTCATGGCATACATCTATGATGAGAGGGGCGACACGGCTATGGTGGAGGCCATGCTGCGCCGAGCCATCAACGACTACCCGGAGGACGAAGTCACCATGCTGCCTCAGCTGATACAGCTGAATCCAAGCGACATCGACAGGTTGCTCGACCGTTTTTTCTCCCTTTCGGGCATGGCCGCCGAAGAGATGTGGTCAGGCTGGGCGCATGTACTGATGTCGCAGGGGCTGGAAACCCAGGCCAGGAGCGTGATCGAATGCTACGAGCGCAACACTGGCAAGAAAATACCCCTGCTGCTCACAGCCGAGGGCAACTTCAAGGCCGGGCGCTTCAAGGCCACAGTCGAGAACCTGTCTGAATTCCTCAACAACTCCTCGCCTGAGGACGCCGACTTTCCGTCGGTCGTGATCATGCACTTCCTGTCGCTCATAAAATTGCGGCGATACATGGAGGCATACCGTTTCGCCGTGTTCTACCAAGAGAAATACAATCTTGAAAATATAAGCACCATAGCAGGCCGGCTGCAATACCTTGGTGTCACATCCATCATGAACGACTTCCGTCATCAGGTGGAGCACAACGGCAAGCCGGAGGACTGGCTGAAGACCGACCCGCTCAGATTCTGGGATAAAAACAGCCCGGCATCCTCTCAGACACCGGGCGAATAGGATAATGGGAGAGACGGACAGGTCAGTCGGCCTTCTCCTCTATGCTTTCCTCTGAGGCCTTCTCCTCGGCGAATTTTGTGAACCCTGCAGCCAGCAGAATGTTATACCAGGAAAAGAGCTTGCGGATATCGGTGGTATACACACGCTCGCGGTCATACGCCGGCAGGATCTCACCGAAGAAATCGCGGAGCGCAGCCTCGCCACCGGGAAAGTTCTTGGCATCTACTTCCTTGCCCTCGGTCTTGGCATACACTTTGTCTAACACCTCAGCCAGAGGCACATCACCTTCGGTAGTGTAGATTGAGATATCGCCAAGGGAGATCACTTTGTCGTGGGAATAAGCAGGTGTACGCTTGCCGGTCTGCAGAGCCTCTACTATAAGCATATTTTTGCCACGGCTCACCAGCTTGAACAGACCAGGCTTGCCTGCTATGGAAAGAATTTGTTTGATCATAATAAAATAATTTCTGTAGTTCGAAAAATACGAGTGCAAATTTAACACTTTCCACTGAATATTATTAACTTTGCACATATAAAAAATATCAAAACACGCATGCTTGATTTTCTTAAAAACATGCTTCAGCTCATTCTCGCGCCTGAGCGCGGATGGGAGGATGTTGCTGCCGAGGATACCGCTCCGGATGTATTGATACGGCGCCGCCTCTGGCCATTCGCAGCCCTGGCGGCTATTTCTGTATACATGCAATTGTTCTACCACCCCGACCTGTCGTGGGTGGACCTTACCATGCATGCCGTGGTATTCTTCGTATCTATTTTTGTGACCCTGCATTTAGCCATAATGATCATCAAGACCTACGGCGGCAAATATATAATGGGCGGCACACCCAACCCTAAGAAAACCTCCACCATGACGGCATACATCCTGGGACTATTATGCCTGATAGAGCTGTTCTGCAATCTGCTGCCCATACACCTGGCTCTGTACTACCTGCTCCCGCTGGCCTTGGTGCTGATATTGTGGAAAGCTGACAAATACATGTCAGTGAAGGAAAACAAAGACTTCATCTTCATGCTCTTCGGAGCCTGCACGGTAATATTACCGGCCGTGGCCATACAGGAGCTTTTCTATCTTATATTCTAAACTGAGACCTGATGCAATCCAAAGACATAAATATCAAAAACCGCCGCGCCACTTTCGACTATGAGATAGTGGAGACATTCACCGCCGGCATTGTGCTCACCGGCACCGAGATAAAATCCATCCGGCAGGGCAAAGCCAGCTTGGCCGACACATATTGCCTGGTGGATTCCCGCTCCGAGGTGTGGGTGAAGAACATGTACATCGCCGAATACTTCTACGGCTCGTACAACAACCACCAGACACGCCGCGACCGCAAACTGCTGCTGTCGCGCAAGGAGATACGCCGCCTGGGAAAAAATGGCAAGGAGGCCGGATTCACAATAGTGCCGCTGCGCCTGTTCATCAACGACCGTGGCCTGGCCAAACTCGTGATTGGCCTCGGACGCGGCAAGAAGGAATATGACAAACGTCAGAGCATAAAGGAGCGTGAGGACAAGCGCAATCTTGCCCGTTTATTCCAGAAATAGCCCTTATTATTCGCGCTCAAACAGGCCGCTGTAGCGCGACATCAGGTTAAGGAAGCGGAGGTCGTCGCGCAAAGGCCTGACATTTATGGGCTCGTCCTCGTTGAACATCCAGTTGTAGTAATTGGCATACCCCAGCTTCAGCGAGGCTTCGGCGCATTGCAGTGCCTTGTCGTAATCGCCCATGGCCGAATACAGACACGCGCCGTAATAATTGGCCAGACCGTCGTGATCCTTATTGCCGGACAGTATATTGTCAATCCATGCCATGGCACCGGTCTTGTCCCCCGCTGCGAGCATGGCGAATCCCCGGAGCGATTTCACATTATCATCAGCAAAACTCTCACTGGCAATCACCTGTTGCAGAAAATTATTGGCAGCGACGGGCTGATTTAGCTTATTCTGAAGAATATATGCCCGGGTGATATTCATGAGGGGGTTATCAGGGACAATCATAGATGCCTCGCCGAGCACCTCTGACGCGGTCTTGTAATCACCCTTGTCGGCGTAGCACTGCGCCATCATCAGATGCCCTTCGATGGAGTTATGGTCGATATAACCGACCTTGGCGGCTGCTTCTGCAGCCTCGTCGGGACGCTTGAGGGCGCGGAGTATGCGTGAGCGCAGCACATAGTAGCTTGCATTATCGTGGATGCTGGCCAAGGCGTAGTCAAGGTTGTCAAGAGCCGCGGCATAATCCCCCATATAATACTGGCATTCAGCAATAGAGGCATAGATACCACGATAATTGTACAACTGATCATCAATGATTTTCCGGTAATCAGCGATCGCCGGCACATAATGTCCGTGAGCCTGCGCTATCTGCGCACGCAGATACCAGTAAAGGGCATTCTTCGGAGCCTGGCTTATGGCACTGGTCAGACCTGTGACCACGGCAGGATAATTGGTGTCGGCATAGCTCACCAGAGCATCCACAGCCTTGGGGTTGGTGGAATCGATGCTCATGGCCAGAAGCAGATCGTCAACGGCGCCGTTGTCGTTGCCCATGGCCCTGCGCACTGCGGCGCGGCGCAGGTATGCGTCCACATTATTGGGATTGATTGCCACCGACTGCTCCAGATAGTCATTGGCCAAGCCGATGTTGCTCTCTTCCACAGCCACGCGCGCCAGGCCGAGATAAGCGTCGGCGCTACGCGGCACCAGGCCTATCATGCGCTGGTATCCGGCCTTGGCCTCGGGGTAGTTGCCGAGCTGATAATCAGTGTTTGCCTTGAGATAGATAGTGGCATACGATGTCGGATCCAGAGCCAGAGCCTCGGTGAGGTCTGCAAGCGCGAGCTGGGGTTTTCCGGTCTGAAGATATATATTGGCGCGGAGCTCCATAAGCTGGAAGCGCAAATCCTTGTCAGACACAGGCACATATTTCAGAGCCTCGTCCACATCTGCCAGCGCCAGGATGTATTCGTCATGGGCATAGTACTGTCCGGCGCGATGAAAATATGTTTCGTAATCCTTGGGATCTTCTTTCAGGATCTGGCTGTAGGCATCAAGCACGGCTTTCGTCACCGGATGGTCAATGGTGCGCTTCTGAGCTGACGAGGACAACACGGCGGCCACCATAAAAATTGCAAGAAATATTTTTTTCATGTGAGTTTGAAAATATCTCACAAAAGTACATTCTTTTTGCTACATTTGCAATTATATTCGTAGTGTTAACTATATCCGATTGATTTTATGGTAAATTTTGAATATTGCACGCCCACCACATATGTCTTCGGCAAAGACACCGAGACACTCACAGGCGAAAAAGCGAAATCCTGCGGAATGGACAAGGTACTGATTGTATACGGCAAAGGCTCGGCCATACGGTCGGGGCTGATCGGCCGCGTAGAGGCGTCACTGGATGCCGCAGGAATCGGCCACCGGACTCTGGGCGGAGTGAAGCCCAACCCCGAGGATGATCTGGTCGAAGAGGGCATCGGCATATGCCGTAGAGAACATATAGACGGACTGATCGCGGTGGGCGGAGGCTCGGTAATCGACACAGCCAAGGCTATTGCCGTAGGTGTGCCGTATGACGGCGACTTCCGCGATTTCTGGACCGGAACGGCCACGGTGGAGAAGGCCCTCCCCGTAGGAGCCGTGCTCACCATCCCTGCGGCAGGCAGCGAAGGCTCCAACAGCATAGTGATAACCATGCGCGACGGTCTGATCAAGAAAAGCCTGCGCACGAATCTGGCACGCCCGAAATTCGCCATACTCAATCCTGAGCTCACTTTCACTCTCCCGCCCTACCAGACCGCCGCCGGCATCTCAGATATGCTCGCCCATGTGATGGAGAGGTACTTCTCACCTACCACGGATGTGGAGATCACCGACCGCCTGTGCGAAGGCGTGATGAGCGCCATCATCGCGGAAGCCCACAAGGTGATGGACAATCCCCTTGACTATCAGGCGCGCGCCAACATAATGTGGAGCGGCACCATGGCCCACAACGGCATATGCGGATGCGGACGGTGTGAGGACTGGTACTCCCACTGGATGGAGCATGAGATTAGCGCTCTCTATGGTGTGACTCACGGAGCCGGCCTTTCGGTGGTGTTTTCCGCTTACCTCGCCTATATGGCCGCGCATAAGCCCGCAAAGGTGGCGCAACTGGCGAGAAGAGTGTTCGGCGTAAAGGACGACAACGACGGCAGCGCTGCCCGCGAAGGTGTGAAGCGCATGCGCAGCTTCTATTCTTCGATAGGCATGCCTCTGACATTCAGAGAGCTGGGCGTGGAAAATCCCGACCTGGAGTTACTGGCCAAACGCCTGCATGATCTCTACGGGGAGACCGCGTGCAACTATCTGCCACTCCGGCAATCAGACACTCTCGAGATATACCGGATGATGCTGTGAGCTACCTGCTGCCTTTGAGCGTGAGGGTGTAGTCAAGTCCTGACGGGGCAGGCATAAGGGACGCATCGGTAAGAATGACAGTATTATTGGATGTGACCACAAAATATGTGGTGTCAGAGCCTACAGTGCTGATCAGCCGGTAATATTTGCGTCCGGGTGTGACGATCGTGTCTGTGAATTCCTCGTAGAATCCTTTTGACGAAAACGCGCGTGCGCCCTCCTTCACCGGTGTCTGCTCCATCACGAAAGTGCCATCCTCGGCCGATGCCGGGGTCATGGTCACAGTGTATTTGATACCATTGCTGTCGGCCGCGGGTATGATGCCCTCGTATGTGAAAGCTGTGGTGGCTTCAGCCTCGGCCTTGTCCTGCCTGGCGCTATTGCGCGAGCATCCAGCCATGATGGCTGCAACGAGCAACATAGAGATATAGATACGCTTCATATTCAAATGGTTTTTAGATATTGTTTCAGAGTTTATAACGCCCCGCGCCTCGGCTATGTTCAGAAAAATGCTTATCTTTGCAAAGCAAAAACCAACCACATCACATCATCATGACAAAAATAGGCAGTAAATTCACAAAAACAGGTCGTAAAGCCATGCTTCTGGGAAGCGGCGAGTTAGGCAAGGAAGTGGCAATAGAGCTACAGCGCCTCGGCGCGGAGGTAGTGGCATGCGACAAATATGCCGGAGCGCCCGCGATGCAGGTGGCCGACAGCAGCCGCGTATTCAACATGCTCGATGCCAAGGCTCTGCGAAGCGCCATTGAAGAAGAAAAGCCAGACCACATCATACCCGAAGTGGAGGCTATAGCAACTCCTGAGCTTAAAGCTCTCGAAGGCGAGGGATACAATGTGACCCCAACGGCACAGGCCACGGTACTGACCATGAACCGCGAGGGCATCCGCCGTCTGGCCGCCGAGACATTAGGCATCCCCACGTCAGCCTACCGGTTTGCAAGCACCCACGAGGAATTCCGCCAGGCAGTGGCAGAAGTTGGCATACCATGTGTGGTGAAGCCGGTGATGAGCTCGTCGGGCCACGGCCAGTCAGTGGTAAAGACCGAGGCCGATATCGACCGCGCGTGGGACATATCGCAGAACGAGGGCCGTTCCGGAGCCGGGAAGGTGATAGTGGAAGGCTTCGTGAATTTCGACTATGAGATCACACTGCTCACTGTGCGCAGTGCATCGGGCACCACATATTGCCAGCCGGTGGGACATATACAGGTCGACGGCGACTACCGCGAATCATGGCAACCGCAGCCCATGAGCGCAAAAGCGCTTGAGAAAGCACAGGAGTACGCCAAGAAAGTGACCGATGCATTAGGCGGCTACGGCATATTCGGCGTGGAGATGTTCATAAAAGACGACGAGCCGATATTCAGCGAGGTGTCTCCCCGCCCGCACGACACCGGCATGGTGACGATGATATCGCAGGACATGAGTGAATTTGCCCTGCATGCGCGCGCCCTGCTCGGCCTGCCTGTGCCTGAGATCCGTTTCTACGGTCCGTCGGCATCAAGAGCCATCGTGGTAGAGGGCGACACCACCGAAATTGAGATGGACAATCTGGAGGAAGTGCTCAGCGAAGGCGGCGTACAGATACGCATCTTCGGAAAACCTGAGGTGAAGGGCCATCGCCGCATGGGTGTGATCCTGGCCACAGCCGACACACTCGAGGAAGCCCGCGCCAAGGCCTACCGAGCCTACCGCGCCCTGAAAGTGCGCGTGCACTGATAAAATTTTTCTATTACGACAAAAAAGTCAATGCCGGCACAGACATGTCGGCATTGTTTTTTTACCATTCGAAGCTGACGTTCACGCCCAGGCCGTTGAGAGTGCAGTTGTTGGAATAGCCGTACCAGTAGTTTGAGGTGATGAGTTTGTAGCTGACGCCGAAATTCACGGCCTGCTTTGGATTACTGTCGCTTATGGGGATGCGCAGCCCGACTGACGGACGGAAATAGAAGCATTCGGAATTCGTGAGGTAGCCGTCGCCGATTCTGATGTAATCGTCGCCCACCAGAAATTCACATCCCAAACGTAGATCTATAAAGAAACCCGTGCTCTGCATGCTGCCGATATTGAAGCGGAAATCAGAGTAGAGGGGTATCATCACGGCCGTTTTTGTCAGGTCGCGTGCAGGTGCGGCGCCATCCCAACTGTATTCGCCATCAACGTTGGAGAAGAGCACATCCACCCCGGCTCCCACGCCCATGAAAAACCAATCGCGGTATTTGAAACCCTGTGTGGTGGAAAATTCAAGGAAGTCGGCATTCTTGTGACCGATCCCCTTGATGTATGACACCTCGGCAAAGCCTTTGTAGTTCAGTCTGCCGGTGAGAGCCGGAGTGATCATGTTCACGGCCTGCTGCGCCAACTGATAGTACTGAGCACGCGCGCCTACAGATACTGCCGAGAGAAAGAGTGCAGCCAAAAGTACTCTGATGGTTTTCATTGTCATATAATCTTGTGTCTGACAAAAATACAACATTTCCGGGAACAATAAGGTTTTTGTGTCAAGAAAAACAAGACGCAAGCATCAGGGGAATGGGCGACGTATGCCAATGTAACATGAGCAAAGGTTTATGTTACAAAACAAGGGTGTTAAATCTCATTAAATGCATGTTTATGTAACATAAAATAACAGCCTGCTATGAATTTTGTTACTAAATTTGCAATGGCTTGAATGCTCACGCCCAATCATTGCTTTAGCAAATATTCAACCATTCATAAAAACATTTCCTGCAAAAAAATGTCTAATACCACAACAAGCAAAGCCGGCGCGGATACCGGCTCAGAAAACGGCTTCTACAAGCTGACGTGGCTGCAGCGTATCGGATTCGGGTCGGGAGACCTGGCGCAGAATCTGATATATCAGACCATAAGCATGTATCTGCTTTTCTTCTACACTGATGTCTATAACCTGAATGCCGGAGCGGCAGCTACGATGTTCCTGATAGTGCGCCTGATAGACGTGCTCTGGGATCCGCTTGTGGGAACATTCGTGGACAAGCACAACCCGCGCTTAGGCAAGTACCGCAGCTATCTTGTGCTCGGCGGCATACCTCTGACCGGATTCGCCATATTATGCTTCTGGAACGGCTTTTCCGGATCGCTCGTGTACGCCTATATCACATATGTGGGTCTGTCGATGTGCTATACACTGGTGAATGTGCCCTACGGCGCATTGAATGCCTCCCTGACCCGCGACACCAATGAAATCACCATACTCACATCAGTGCGTATGTTCATGGCCAATGTAGGCGGACTGGCAGTATCTGCCGGCGTGCCCATCCTTGTGGCTGTGCTCGCATGCAAGGATCTGCCTGTGGAGATGGCACTTTTCATGGGCCTGGGCTCTCTGCCGGCGTTCATCTTCATGCCTATGGTTCCGGCCATCAAGCGCAAGGTGGGCAAACGCAACATGTTCTACATCTTCCTGTCGGTGGCCATCCTTGGCATGATGATACTCTACTGCATAAGCAAATTCACCGACATGTACAATAATATGATCTGGGTATACGTGGCCCAGTTCATAAAATCCACCGGCGTGATCGTGGCCACCGGCTACATGTGGGCCTTGGTGCCTGAGGTCATATCCTATGGCGAATACACCCACGGACGTCGCATATCAGGCACGGTGAACGCCCTAACAGGCATCTTCTACAAGGCCGGCATGGCTCTGGGAGGGGTGGTGCCCGGCTTCGTCCTGGCATGGACCAACTATCAGAAACCCGCAGAACAGGCCAGCACACTTCCCGCCGACTCCACTGCATGGTTTGTGGCAATGCTCATCTACGCCCTGGCGGGCATGGCTCTGCTGATATTCTGCTTCACCCAGTGCAAAGAGCGTGTGGTGATGGCCAAGGATGCGGCCGATGATGTGAAAGTATCCGACCTGTGGATGGAATTCGTGCACAATCGCCCGCTGCGCATCCTGGCATTCTTCTTCATCACGGCATTCGCCATGATGTCGGTAGGCAACGCCGCCGGAGCATACTTCATGAACGACCTGTACCTGCAGACGCCGTTGGCACAGGAAGGCATACGCTGGCTGGTGTGCATCATCCCTGCCGCCCTGCTGCTTCTGGCCATGTTCATAATATCACGCTATGAACTCGATGATGACCGCATAGACCAGATCAACCGTGAGATTGAAGCCCGACATAAGTAATAATACACATACAAATAAACGACAGATGAAAAAACTGATATTTTCCATATCTCTGATATTCTGCGCAGCGTGCGCCGGCATCCTGCTCGACAACTGCACCGGCTCGGCCCAGGCCGCCCCTGAAGAGCCGGCCCTGCGCGATGTATTCAAAGACAAGTTTCTGATAGGATCATCCGTCAACGCCCGCCAGGTGGCCGGTCTGGACCCCAGCGCCGACTCAATCGTAAGGAAACATTTCAATACCTTGGTGGCGGAGAATGTGATGAAATCCGAATCGCTCAATCCCTCACAGGGAGTGTATGACTGGGCACAGGCCGACTCGTTCGTGGCCTACGCCGACAGCCTGGGCATGAACGTGGTGGGACACTGCCTGGTGTGGCATTCGCAGCTCGCGCCCTGGTTTCCACTGGATGCCGAGGGCAAATACGTGAGCGCCGACACTCTGAAAGCACGCATGCGCACATACATCACCGATGTGATGACACGCTACAAAGGCAAGGTTGACGGCTGGGACGTGGTGAACGAGGCCATACTCGAAGACGGCTCCTACCGTAAAAGCCCCTTCTACGAGATCCTGGGCGAGGAATACATCCCCTACGCTTTCCAACTCGCACATGAAGCCGACCCTAATGCCGCCCTCTACATCAACGACTATGGCATGAACAACCCCGCTAAACGTGACAAGTACGTGCAGATAGTGAATGACCTGAAGAAACGCGGCCTGAGGATCGACGCCATAGGCATGCAAGGCCACATGGGCATGGACTATCCCGATTTTGACGAATTCGAGCAATCCATCGTTGCATTTGCCGGCACAGGCTGCAACGTGATGATCACCGAATGGGAAATGAGCGCGCTCCCCACAGTGCACCATTCAGCCAACATCGCCGACACCGTGGCATTCAAGGCATCGCTAAATCCCTATCCAGACAGTCTGCCTGCTGATGTGGACAGCATATGGAACGACCGCATGGAACGATTCATGGATATAATCCTGGAACACTCCGACGCTGTGAGCCGCGTGAATTTCTGGGGCATCTCCGATGGCGACTCATGGAAAAACAACTGGCCCATGCCCGGCCGTAAGGAATACCCGCTGGCATTCGGACGCGACTACAAGATGAAACCTTTCATGAAAAATGTCGTGAAGAAGCTGACATCCCCATCCAACAAAAAAGACGAATAAAATACTCCAACTCCTTACATATATATAATAAATATGAAAAAAATGAGATATCTCTGCCCCTGGGACTATATGGCCGACCCATCGGTACACGTATTCAACGGCCGTGTATACATCTACCCCTCGCACGACTGGGAAAGCCACACAGGCATGAACGACAACGGCGACCACTTCAACATGAAGGACTATCATGTGCTCTCCACCGACGACATCATGGAAGGCGAGGTCATAGACCACGGCAAAGTACTGGATCAAAACGACATACCCTGGCATGGACGCCAGCTCTGGGACTGTGACGTGGCTGAAAAGGACGGCAAATACTACATGTATTTCCCGATGAAGGACCAGAACGACGTGTTCCACCTGGGCGTGGCCATAGCCGACAAGCCCGAAGGCCCCTTCATACCTCAGCCCGACCCCATCCGCGGCAGCTACTCGATTGACCCCTGTGTGTTCAAGGACGGAGATGACTACTTCATATACTTCGGCGGCCTGTGGGGCGGCCAACTGCAACGTTACCGCGACAACAAGGCCCTTGACGACCCACATCTGGAGCCTGACGACGCCCCGGCCATCCCTTCGCGTGTGGTGAAGCTCACAAAAGACATGCTGCAATTCGCCGAAGAGCCGCGCGCCGTGATCATACTCGACCCCGAGACCGGCGAGCCCCTGAAGGCCGGCGACAACGAACGCCGCTTCTTCGAAGCATCCTGGATGCACAAATACAACGGTAAATACTACCTCTCATATTCCACCGGCGACACCCACCGCCTGTGCTATGCAATCGGTGACAATCCTTATGGCCCATTCGTATACCAGGGATGCATCATGACCCCTGTGGTGGGCTGGACCACCCATCTGGCCATAGCTGAGCACAAAGGGCAATGGTATCTGTTCTTCCACGACTGTGTGCCCTCAGGCGGAAAGACATGGCTCCGCAGTCTGAAGGTGACGCCTCTGGAATACGATGCCGACGGCCGTATCATCACCATCGAAGGCGGAGGCACTGGCAATGAATAAAGGCCTTCTGCTCACCTGCCTTATCGTATTGCTATTGTGCGGGCAGATCCATGCCGCAGGCGAAAGCCTGTGGCTGGCACCGCATTCCGAGTCAGCCACCACGGTGAGCACCAATGTGAAAGTGTCGCCCACCCTGCAGATATGCATCGACGAGCTCCGCGCCTCCGGCCTTGGTGGCTCAGTGGATCTGAAGCGTGTGAAAGACCGCACTTTGGGTCGCGACGGCTACCGGATAAGCCGATCGGGCACCGAGGCCACCGTGAGCGCCGCCACTGACCTCGGACTGCTCTATGGCTCATACGCGCTGATGCGCGGAGCCGCGGACGGCGAGAGCCGCCCGGCCTACGACCTGCGCCTGCTCAACCACTGGGACAACCTGGACGGCACAATCGAGCGCGGCTACGCTGGCCACAGCCTGTGGCGATGGAACGAGCTGCCCGGCACGGTGTCGCCTCGGTACAAGGAATATGCGCGTGCAAATGCCTCCATAGGCATCAACGGCACCGTGCTGAATAATGTGAACGCTTCGTCGCAGATTCTCTCCGCAGAATACCTGCCTAAGGTAGCAGCGATAGCTGATGTGCTGCGCCCCTATGGCATAAGGGTATTTCTGTCGGCCAATTTCGCCGCTCCGGTGCAACTGTCAGGGCTACCGACAGCCGATCCGCAGGATCCGGCAGTGCAGCGCTGGTGGAAGGACAAAGCAAAGGAAATATACCGGCTCATACCCGATTTCGGCGGCTTCCTCGTAAAAGCCAACTCGGAAGGACAGCCCGGGCCGTGCGACTACGGACGCACCCACGCCCAGGGCGCGAATGTGCTGGCTCGCGCACTCAAACCTCATGGCGGTGTGGTGATGTGGCGCTCGTTCGTATATTCACCATCCGATCCTGACCGAGCCAAACAGGCATACATAGAATTCCAGCCGCTTGACGGCCAATTCGACGACAATGTGATAGTGCAGATCAAGAACGGCCCCATCGATTTCCAGCCCCGCGAGCCATACAGCCCGCTCTTTGGTGCCATGGCGGCCACACCTCAGATGGCCGAACTGCAGATCACCCAGGAATATCTGGGACACAGCAACCATCTGGCCTATCTGGCTCCGATGTGGGAGGAATTCTTCAGATACGTGGATCCAGCCTCGCTGAAAGCCGTCGCCGGAGTGGCAAACATCGGAGATGATGCCAATTATACCGGACATCCGATGGCGCAGGCCAACTGGTATGCCTTCGGGCGCATGGCCTGGGATCCGACCCTGAGATCCGACGAGATCCTGCGCGAATGGCTCCCGCTCTCGGTATTCACAACTGCTGATACTCCGGCTGAGGCCGTGGACACCGTGGCATCGATGATGCTCGGAAGCCGCGAGGCTGTGGTGGACTACATGATGCCCTTAGGGCTGCACCATATCTTCGCATTCGGACACCATTACGGCCCGGAGCCTTGGTGCGACGTGGAGGGCGCACGCCCCGACTGGCTGCCGCGCTACTACCACCGTGCCGACAGCGCCGGCATCGGGTTTGACCGCACCTCACGCGGCAGCAACGCTGTGAGCCAGTATCCCGCGGACTTTGCCGCCCTGCTTGACGACCCGGCCACATGCCCCGACGAATTTCTGCTCTGGTTTCACCATCTGCCGTGGGACTACCGCATGAAGTCGGGAGAGACGCTGTGGAATGAACTGTGCCACCATTACGAGCGCGGAGTGAAATCCGCCGAAACCATGCAGCGGCAATGGGCCGAGGCAGAGCCTTATGTCGCGGCCGACCTGTATGCCGATGTGGCCGCACGTCTTATGACACAGACCCGCGATGCCTATTGGTGGCGTGATGCCTGTCTGGGATATTTCGGACAGTATTCAGGCATGCCTCTGCCGGAAGATGTACGCCAACCGATAAATAAATTGGAGGATTTGCAAAATATACAAATAAAAATTACTAACTTTGAGTGCCCGAAACCCGAAGTACTGAACAAGCTAAGGTAAAAGGCACCGAATGAAATATAAAACAACCGTTAAACAGCTCATACCATGTATCTTTTAGGCTATGATATAGGCACCTCATCGGTAAAAGCAGCCCTTGTGGATGCCAATTCCGGCAAGGTCATCGCCTCCGACTTCTTCCCCAAATCCGAAGCCCCCATCAAGGCTCTGCGCCCCGGCTGGGCGGAGCAAGACCCCGAAAGCTGGTGGGGATATCTCAAAGAAGCCACAAAAGCAGTGGTGGCTCAATCGAAAATTGACCCAAAGGACATCAAAGCCATCGGCATCTCATACCAGATGCACGGTCTGGTGGCCATTGACCGCGAAGGCAACGTGATACGCGACTCCATCATATGGTGCGACGGACGCGGAGTGCCCTACGGCGAGAAGGCTTTCTCCACCCTGGGCGCAGACACAGTGCTGCCCCGTCTGCTTAACTCGCCCGGAAATTTCACCGCAGCGAAACTGCGCTGGCTCAAAGAAGAAGAGCCCGAGAATTTCGGACGCATATACAAAGTGATGCTCCCAGGCGACTACGCCGCCATGCGTATGACCGGCGAGATATGCACCAATCCCGAGGGCCTGTCGGAATACATGCTGTGGGATTTCAAGGACAATACTCCCGCTTATTTCCTGATGGACCACTACGGATTCCCGGCAGAGATATTCCCCGATGTGAAGCCTACATTCTCCGACCAAGGCCACCTCACCGCATCGGCCGCAGCCGAGCTCGGCCTGGCAGAAGGCACACCGGTGACATACCGCGCCGGCGACCAGCCGAACAACGCTCTGTCGCTCAACGTGTTCAACCCCGGAGAAGTGGCATCCACAGCCGGCACATCAGGAGTGGTATACGGCATCAATGGCACGGTGGACTATGACCCCCGCTCGCGTGTGAACAATTTCGCCCACGTAAACCACACCGGCGAGCAGACACGCATCGGCGTGATGACGTGCATCAACGGCACCGGCATCCTCAACTCATGGGTGAAGCGCAATATCACACCGGAAGGAGTATCCTATGCCGACATGAACGATCTTGCTGCCAGCGTGCCCGTTGGAAGTGAAGGCGTGACCATACTGCCTTTCGGCAACGGCGCCGAGCGCGTGCTTGAAAACCGTGAGATCGGATGCTCAATCCATGGCATCAACTTCAACATCCATAACCGTAACCATATAATCCGCGCCGCCCAGGAGGGCATCGTGTTCTCATTCATGTACGGCATGGAAATCATGGAGAGCATAGGCATGAACATCAAGAAGATACACGCCGGCTACGCCAACATGTTCCTCTCGCCCGTGTTCCGCCAGACCCTGGCATCAGTATCGGGAGCCACAATCGACCTGGTGGACACCGACGGAGCAGCAGGCGCAGCCAAAGGCGCAGGTATCGGCGCAGGCATATACAAGGACAACAACGAGGCATTCGGCTCGCTGCGTCTGATTGAACAGATCACGCCTGATGCCGACCGCACCCCGTATCTTGAGGCGTACGCCCGCTGGAAACAATACCTCCAAGCCGAGCTCAACGCCTGACCACAATCAAAATCCAACAAAACTGATATTCTACTAAAAACCAACAACTAATAACTAACAACTACAATTATGGCTAAAGAGTACTTTCCCGGGATAGGGAAAATCAAATTCGAAGGCACTGAGAGCCACAATCCAATGGCCTTCCGTTACTATGACGCAGAACGCGTGGTCATGGGCAAACCCATGAAAGAATGGTTGAAATTCGCCATGGCATGGTGGCACACTCTCTGCGCTGAGGGCGGCGACCAGTTCGGCACCACCACCAAGAAATTCCCCTGGAACGAGGGCGCAGACGCTATGACCATCGCCAAGCAGAAAGCCGACGCAGGCTTCGAATTCATGCAGAAAATGGGCATCGAATACTTCTGTTTCCACGACACCGACCTGATCGGCGACCTTGACTGCATCGACTGCTACGAAGAGCGCATGAAGGAAATCACCGCTTACCTCAAGGCCAAGATGGATGAGACCGGCATCAAAAACCTCTGGGGCACAGCCAACGTATTCGGCAATGGCCGCTATATGAACGGCGCAGCTACCAACCCTGACTTCGACGTTGTGGCCCGCGCAGCCGTACAGATCAAGAACGCCATCGACGCCACAATCGCCCTCGGCGGCTCCAACTACGTATTCTGGGGCGGACGCGAAGGCTACATGAGCCTGCTCAACACCGACCAGAAGCGCGAGAAAGAGCATCTGGCCACCATGCTCACAATCGCACGCGATTACGCACGCGCCAAAGGCTTCAAAGGCACATTCCTGATCGAGCCCAAACCCATGGAGCCATCCAAGCACCAGTACGACGTGGACACCGAGACTGTGATCGGATTCCTCAAAGCCCATGGCCTGGAAAAAGATTTCAAGGTGAACAT
>X363_Desmarests_Spiny_Pocket_Mouse__coassemble_209_pt1 | contig 44799 bp, 29 predicted proteins | sample X363_Desmarests_Spiny_Pocket_Mouse__metabat2_high_PE_013 | metagenome-assembled genome bin X363_Desmarests_Spiny_Pocket_Mouse
TCCCTCCGAGATATGCGACCTCAGCGTTAACATTTATCATGGGACAGGCTCTTAGATACTCACGTTCGGCAATGCTCAAATAAATTTGGCATTGCCCTCACTTATTCGTATCTTTGCAGCCAAATTTTAGGACAAAAATACAACTAATGAAGAAATTTTTACTATCGCTCGCTGTTTTAGGCACATTCTCCACGGCTTTGGCCGAGGGCTACCAGATCAACAGCCTGAGCGCTCGCCAGGGCGGTATGGGACATACCGGAGTGGCCCAGAAACTTGGTGCGGAAAGCATGTATTTCAATCCCGCAGGTCTCGGATTCATGGAGAAAACGGCTGATTTCACCGCCGCCATCAATGGCGTGATACCTACGGCCACCGCCACCGTCGACGGCAAGGATTATACCACCGACAATAAGGTGAGCACCCCGATAATGTTCAACGCCGCCTTCAGAATCTACGACAACCTCAAGGCCGGCATCTCTTTCTACACTCCCTACGGCAGCAGTATCAACTGGGGCGAGAACTGGCCCGGCGCGATCCTCAACCAGAAAGTATCGCTGGCCACATATACCATACAGCCCACGATCTCATGGCGCATCACCCCTGCCCTATCCGTGGGCATCGGCCTGAACATGGCATGGGGATCGGTGGATCTGTACAAAGGTCTGGTGTGCCCGCAGACACTTGATATGATGCTCGCTGCCATGGGCAACGACTATCGCTTCGGCAACACAATGCCCGCCTCGGTGAATCTCAAGGGCACCAGCGAATTCGGCTGGGGCTTCAACGTGGGAGCAATGTACGACATCTCCAGCCAATGGACCGCCGGCGTATCATTCCGCTCGAAGATGAACATGAAAGTGAAATCAGGCGACGCAACTCTGTCGTACGCCAACGAAATAGCACGCGGAGTGCTCCAGTCGACCCTGGATGTGCTGAACATGGCCAACTTCAAAGCCGAGATGCCTATGCCGTATGTGCTGTCGTTCGGGGTGGCGTACAAGCCGATGCCGAAACTTCTGTTGGCTCTGGATGCCCAGCTTACCGGATGGAGCGCATACAAAAGCCTGAATATTGAATTTCTTGACGACAAACTCACTGCTTATAACCAGCATCTCGCCAAAGACTATAAAAATTCATGGACATTGCGGCTGGGTGCCCAATACGGACTGACCGACCGTCTGGACCTGCGGGCAGGATTCATAGCCGACTTCACCCCTGTTGATGATCTGCATTACAATCCCGAGACTCCCGGAATGACCAAACTCGAGCCTTCAGCCGGCTTCTCGTTCCGGCCCTATCAAGGTCTTTCGATTGATTTCTCAATGCTCTACGTGGCTGGAGTAGGCAAGGACAACGCCTCTTGCGAATACGTCGACCTGCTGGCTGCCCGCATGCCACAACTCGGCCTCCCGGCCACACGCACATTCACTGGCGACTACCGTCTGCACGCCTTTGTGCCTTCTATTGGCGTATCATACTCTTTCTGACACATTATTCCAGCCCACCGCGGAGCACCGACACAAGCGCCCTGCGGTCGAGCACGTGTATCTCACCGCCCGAATAGCTGAGCGCCCTGCGCTCGGCCAGGTGGTCGAGCGCGGCCACAAACGAGCTGCGCTGCACACCGAATATAAAGCACATGTCCCGCTGACGGCATTCCACTGTCACGTCAGTGGCCGTAGGCTGAGTGGTAGCCACCACCCAGAATGCTATGCGCTCCTCGATACTGCCCATCGAAAGCGACATCACGCCATCGATGCTCTTCTGTGCATTCATCGACAGATAGTTCAGATAGTTGAACATGAAGATAGGATCGGAATTCAGTATCTTCACATAGTCAGCCTTCGACACCTGCACTATGCTCACATCATCAATGCTCGTCACATCGCCGGGATAAAGCGTGGATGGCCCGAAGAGGAAATCAGGCGATACCACATCCGGGGCAGAGAGTGTCTGCGACACCCTGAAGCGCCCATCGGAATTGGTTATGGATATCCTCACCTTACCCGACAGGATAAACCGCAGATGCATACACCGGTCTCCGGCATTCACAATTGTTTCCGATGGCCGGTACTTCAAAAAATGAAATTTTGCCATTCCCACCGTCTGCGCCATGCGCTCACGGGTGACTCCGCGAAAAAGCGGCATCTGTGTGAATATGTCCAACATGCTGTCCATCCTACAGGTAAATTTTAAGGTGTCTTTTTATGCGATTTAAGGTCGGCACCCTGACGGGGTGCCGACCTTTCTGATTCTTAAGGTATTATCAATAGTTATTGGCCTTACGCTCAAACCATGCCTGATCCATGCCGCATACGGGGCAACGCTTGGGGGCATTCTTGGCTGTGATGGTGAATCCGCACTTGCGGCACATCCATTCCACCGGCTCGGGCGATGAGAATTCCTCGCCGGCCTTCAGACGCTCCATCAGACGGATGTAACGCTGCTCGTGCATTGTCTCCACTTTGGCAATCTGGTCGTAGAGATTGGCAATCTGCGGGAAGCCTTCCTCACGCGCCACTTGTGCGAAGTTGGAATAGAGGTCGCTCCACTCCTCGCGTTCGCCGGCGGCAGCGGCAGCCAGGTTTTCCACAGTGGTGCCTACCACGCCTGCAGGGTATCCGGCTGAAATTTGCACTGTGCCTCCCTCAAGCAGCGAAAAGAACTGCTTGGCATGGCTCAGCTCCTGTTCGGCAGTCTCCATAAACACAGCGGCTATCTGCTGGTAGCCTTCCTCAATCGCTTTCTGAGCGAAGAGTGTGTAGCGTGAACGTGCCTGGCTCTCGCCTGCGAATGACGCGAGCAGATTATGTTCGGTGCGGGTTCCTTTTATACTTTTCTGTTCCATAATAGTTTTGTTTTTTGTAATGACATTTCACATTGTCTATTTACAACGACGGAGGCATCAGTTTAGTTCACCTATTTATCATCTGATTTCTTACGCCACAGCTGCAGATAGCGCTTCGTCTCCGGACTCACCGCCCATTGCGCCGACTGGCGCAGCCCGGGTATCCATATTATCTCGTCGTTGCGGGTCAGCACCCAGGCACGGCGCTTGTCGGCGGCAGCATATTTGGCATCGGAGAAAATGTCGCTCAGCAGCCGGCTTCCGGTCATACCGAAAGGCACCATCCTGTCGCCGCGCCGCCAGCGGCGCAGTGCGAACTCCGGCTCGCCCTCAAGCATGGCCGCGTCAAAATATGCTGTATCGGGATCGCGCACGGGTTTGAATTCGGTCACAGCGCGTTCAGAAATCAGTATATTCACCGGCGAAAGAATGTCACGCCGCAAATTCACCGTGAATACATCGTCGGCCTCGCCATCGGTGCGTGCCACTACAGACAGACGCCCACGGCTTAGCTCAAGCGTAGTGTGCGCCGACTCGAAATGCAGCCCTGAAGACGATGCCGAACGCAATATGTTGGCCACATGCGTGGCATTGAAGCCAAGCGGACGCAGAATCTCATACAGCACCAGCTCAGGGTCTTCCTCTCCGGAAATCAGAGCTCTGAGATCTATCTCTGTGTCGGTCTTATACTTGGCAACGCGCGCCGCCATAGCGCTGTCGTAGAGGCGGCGGTTTGCCGTCAGCAGCCGTATGGATTCCAGGATACCATCAGTGGCGCCCGGAAATGCCTGCTCCAGGGCTGAAATCACGACATTGCGCAGACGGTTGCGGGCGAAATCGCACGATGCATTGGTGCTGTCGGTGACATAACCTATGCCACGGTCACGCAGGTATTCCTCGATCTCCGTGCGTGAGAAATCAAGAAGCGGGCGCACCACATATCCGTTGCGCCGGCGCATGCCGGTGAGGCCGGCTATGGAGCTGCCGCGCATCAGGTTAAGAAAGAATGTCTCCACATTGTCCTCGCGATGGTGAGCCACGGCTATGGCCTGTGCGCGAAGCCGGTCGAGCAAGGAGTTGAACCACCCGTAGCGCAATTCGCGGCACGCCATCTCCACCGATTCGCCGGTGTCGCGCTGACGGCGCTCCACATCGAAATCCTTTACATACAGATCCACGCCCAGACGGGCGCACACGTCCTGCACATGGCGCATGTCGCGGTTCGACTCATCGCCACGCAGATGATAATTGCAATGGGCGCCCACACAGTCATAGCCAAGCGCGACAAGCGCCGCCAACAGAGCCACGGAATCCGCGCCTCCGCTCACAGCCACTATCGCCGGAGTCTCCGGCCTCAGCAGTCCATACCGCCGGAGCACACCCTCGAGCCTTTTCTCAAATTCATGCATGCACAAAACCATTTAGCAATATTTCAGGAGGCGTCTCCATTCTTGAGAATGCGAATAACTTTAGCCCCAGATCTTTGACTGACGCTCCAATATGATATAAGGTGTCATCTGTCACCAGAAACCTGTCGTGTATACGCCCGGCTTCCCTGACTTCCACCGGAGCATACTGGGCATTATGTCTGTCTATATCAAGTCGCAACCGGGAATCGATACGCCTTGTATAAATTATGGCTGATACGCCCGCCATACGCTTATCCAACAGAGTCAGGACTGTCTCATCAATATAATTATCAATGAGGACGATACGTTTTTTGGCCTGTCTCACAAGATCACATACAAAGACGTATGCATCAAAAATCTGACCGTCATACAATATGCCCTCTTTCGGAGGCATAGAAGTATGTATTACAAAATCCACCTTTTCGGATAATTCCCGAAGCTGACTTTCATGCTCAGAAAGCCGGCGATCAATGCGGCTCTCCATGTATAGCAGACGTTGATTTATGCTGTACCCACGCAACAGGTAATCTTTCAGCACCTTATTGGCCCATTGACGGAACTGTGTGCCCCTGATGGATTTAACCCTGTATCCAACCGAGATTATTACATCAAGATTATAAAATTTTGTTTTATATTTTTTCCCGTCAGCGGCAGTTAGTAAGGATTCCTTACATACTGAAATTTCGTCCAGCTCTCCCTCCTTAAATATATTGCGTATATGGAGAGTAATATTATTGCGGGTTGTCTGAAACAGTTCAGCCATCTGCGCCTGTGTGAGCCAAACAGTTTCATCTTCCACCCGAACTTCGAGCTTCACTGATGCGTCTGGTTGATACAGTATTATTTCATTGTTGGCTTCCACAGGCATTTCACCCTCGAGCCTTTTCTCAAATTCATGCATGCACAAATTTACACATTTTTCCACACATCAGGCTGCTCATACGCCAAATTTCGTTAACTTTGCAGAAAAGAACGAGCGATGGCCGAGGCTGCGATTAACATAGATGAGGAGAGCAAAAGATTGTACGAACTGTTTCGTGACAATCTTCTGCCTGGCAACTATGCCCTGACGAAGTCCATGGAATTCAACAAGGTCGGCAACTGCGGCACGCTATGGTACCTAAAGAAATTCATCGTCCTCTACAACCTGATATTCCTCTCGGGGCGCGAAATAGAGTTCAGCGGCTACATAGACCGCACAAAGGCGATATTCGACTCCTATATCTCCAGCCTTCCGGCGGAAGTGCGTGCCGAGGCCGAGGAATTTTTCTTTCCGTCGGCCTACGGTGGTGTCATAAATCTGAAATCCCCGAATTTCAAAACGTTCAAAAGTCTGTGCGGCAGCCCCGTGTTTGCAAATGCAACTGAAGAACGCGACTGGACAGACCGCGCCAAGAAATATTATTTCGTGTTTCTGATGGATCTCGGAGGCCAGTCGGGCGTGAAAAAGCACATCCGCGACGCGCTGTACGGTGATCCAACCTTTGACCTGACGAAACTGAACAGCCACATAGAGGCATATAAAGCGGCACACCCTGAACACAGGGATAAGACATCTTCCGTAATCAATGACTATCCTGCTGCGCTGCGCAACGAACGGCAGATAATGTATTATTACGGCTTCTTCCATTCAAAATCCACAGGCGCCAGCGACCGCGAGTTCAGCAGCCTCACCCCGGTGGGCGAACTGGCCGTACAAGCCAACGCCACTGAGCTACAGGCTGTCTGGGAGATGCAGAAGCTCAAGATGATAAGTCAGCCTCCCACAGTAAGCATCCAGAAAATTCCTGCCGGAGCGGATGCCGACAGATTCAGTGTAGGATACACCCCATATCTCAATACACTGCGCTATCTGGGTATTGAACACAAGATTTCTGTGGATGATTACAAGTACTTTGTATCCCGCGTCTCACATGACTTCGAGCCGAAAGACACTTTCCGTAATCTGTGCGCCGGCGCACACGGCAAGACTGCTGAACTTGCCGCCACAGTCGGTGCTTTCGGCCGACAGCGCGACACAACTGACGAGGACGGCGCCAAGGAGCTGAAGAAATACCTGCTCGGCATACTGGAATTGCCCAAAGACAAAGGCACCAACAAACTCGCATCGGTAAAACAGGAGGCCAACTCGGTATTTAAAGTAAGCGATTCCGCGCGCCTGTTGACCACCGCCGATGTGTACGAGCGGCTGTGCTCCTACAAGCTCCTGCGCTACGGCGACCTCTTCGCCAGATGCGAGGACGAGCTGCGCAAGGTATACCGCGCCGGTGCCGCAGGAATTGCAAATGCAAAGATAGATGCCCGGCTGAAGATTGACTGGGACATGTACAATATACGTCCCGACGACCTCATGCTATTGGGCGTATCCCTGAACATAACATCCGCTTACCTGGCCATACCCCTGTCAGCTGCCAATGCGGCAGCGCTTGCTGATGCCCTGCGGGATAAACTCCCTGCCATCTGCGCATATCTCGGACTTACGCCTGCAGCCCGGCGCGAAGCCGCAGTGCGCCGTTGCCTCCAGGCCTTGGCCACAACCGATTTCAGCGCGTACATCACCACAGGCACCGCTTCTGATGATTATTCCGCAAAATACATCGGCCAGTCGGAAAGAGACCTTGTGAAAAAAATCATCCATGCATCCCAGGCTGCCGCGTCCGCCACATCTGGCCCGCGACAGCGCAACATGAATCTTGTGAGCCTGATGCGGTCGCTCTACACCACCCGCGCCGCTGGCACCGGCGCCCCGCTTAAATGTGAAAGCTGCGGCGAGCCGACATTCCTTACTGCAGCAGGCATCCCATATATCGAGTTTCATCATCTGATACCGTTCAGCGAGAACAACGGCCCCGACCACTATCTGAATCTGCTGGCGCTATGCCCCACATGCCACCGCAAGCTCCACCACATGAACCCTGACGACAAACAAAACATATACAACGGAATAGACAAATTCAATTACAATCGCATGACCATCGTAGACAGGATGAAAGAGCTTAAAAACCAAGGCATCCTGAAATCATACCACCTCGAATTCCTTCTGGCCGACAAGGCAATCACCATAGACCAATATAACGCAGTGGCCGGATAATGTGTGTAAACCGAATCATAAACAAAGACTGCCGCGAGGCTTTGCGGCGCATCAAGACCGGCACAGTGGACCTGGTGGTGACAAGCCCGCCGTATGATGATCTGCGCGACTACTCCGACGGCAATTCCGGCTGGGACTTCAAGGCATTCCGGCAAGTGGCACGCTCCCTGGTACGTGTGCTCAAGCCCGGCGGTGTGATCGTCTGGGTGGTGGGCGACCAGGTGGTCAGCGGTGCCAAGACCATGAGCAGCTACCGCCAGGCGCTGTATTTCACTGAGCTCGGCCTGAACATGTACGACGTGATCATCTACGAGAAAGCCGGCTCGGGACCGCCCCACCGCAACCGTTATTTCAACACCTACGAATACATGTTTGTCCTCTCAAAAGGCAAGCCCAAGACTGTCAACCTCTTACAGGACAAGCCCAACAAATACGGCGGCCTCACCACCTATGGCATTGTCTCACGCCGGGAAAAAGACGGCACCCTTACCGAAAAAGGGAAAAAGACAATCAACGAAATGGGCGTGCGCACCAACATCTGGCGCTACGCCAACGGCAAGGGATTCGCCACACGCGATGACGTGGCCTACCTCCACCCGGCCATATTCCCCGAGAAGCTCGCGCTCGACCATATCCTGTCGTGGAGCAACGAAGGCGACCTCGTGCTCGACCCGTTTGCCGGCAGCGGCACCACGGCCAAAATGAGTATTCTGTCGGGGCGCAGATGGATAGCCATTGAAAAATCCGCTGAATACTGTGGCCTTATCCGTGCACGGCTGCAAGGACTTGTCCAGCTTAACCTCGAATTCTGATGTCGTCCATTTTAATCACCGGACATACCATTGACGCTACCATAGCCATGGCCCGCAGCCACGCACCGGCACTCGCGCCGACGGATTCGCTGTTCATTATCGCCGACAACGAATACGACGGCAATGGCAACGTGTCGCGTACCTTCCTCGATGTCATTGAGCAGTGTTGCGGCATGGGCCTGAGCTATGTCAACACAATTGTTTTTCCTGACAGCCGCCCCACAGGCAGAACTGACAACGTCCGCTACATAGTGTGGCTATGCCGCGACCCCGAGCTGATGCGTTTCAACAAAGATGCCATCCGCGAGAAGCACATCTGGAAGGACGTGGAATGGGGACACCGCGCAAAAAACTACAACCCCGCCGGCAAGGATCCCGGCAACGTGTGGATACCCACCCTCGACGACGGCCGCGGCCATATCACCGACCATATCCTGCTCTCCGAGGCTGAGGTGATACAGCGATTGGAGGCCATGACCGAAGGCGACCTGCGCCATATCTGTGGACCCGGTGCCCCTCAGCAGATGCCTCGCCATGACGGATCCAGTGACACCGGAGAATGCCAGGAGCCACAGCCCGGAGCGCGTTCGGCAAAAGTAGTCTGGGGCACCGCCGAGAATATGGATCGCATCGCCTCCGGTTCGGTTAAGACCGTGGTGACCTCGCCGCCTTACTGGAATCTGAAGGACTATTTCAAAAAAGGCCAGATCGGCCAGGAGGACTACACCTCCTACCTCAAACGCATGGCCAGGGTATGGAGCGAATGCCACCGCATACTCCGCCCCGACGGATCGCTGTGGATCAACATCAACATACGCCGCATAGGCGGAAAGCCATGCCTGATGCCGCTGGATTTCATCCGCCAGTGCACCGCCATGGGCTTCATGCTGCGGGGTATACTCATCTGGCACAAAAGCTCCGGCATACCCACCGGCAGCAAAAACATAGTGGACCGCCACGAATATGTGCTCGCGTTCACCAAGTCACCTGCCTCCGGATTCTCAGCAGATGCCTTCCGCCAGTTCGCCGACTACCGCAACCCCGATATAAACGGAGGCTTCTTCTGGAACATCAACCGCAAGGCGGGCAGCGTGGGCAAAAAATACATCCACCCGGCCATATTTCCCACCGCGCTTGTCGACCGCGTGGTGCAAGTCTCATCCGCACCCGGCGACCTCGTGGTGGACCCATTCCTTGGCAGCGGCACATCCCTGATCTCTGCCGCCAACCTCGGGCGCGACTTCATCGGATACGAATACAACGAGGGCTTCCGCCCGCTGATGGAATCCCGCTTCCGGTCGGACGCACCCGGAATCAATGTGGATTTTCTGCCCTAATAGCGTGAATGTCGGGAATTTTCGCTAATTTTGCAGTCTAATTAATATAACCTAAGAATACTTAAATGTCAGTAGATAGTGTGATTTCCCAGGCTGTGTCTCAGGCCGTAAAGGAACTTTATGGCGTGGACACCCCGGCCGAGAAGATTGTGCCTCAGGCCACACCTAAAAATTTCGAAGGCAACCTCACCGTGGTGGTGTTCCCTTGGGTCAAGGCCGCCAGAAAGGCTCCTGAAGCCGTTGCCACCGAGATTGGCCAGTGGCTCGTGGAGCATGAGGAGGCCGTAAAGTCGTTCAACGTGGTGAAAGGCTTCCTCAACATAGTGATCAATTCGAGCAACTGGAATTCAGTGCTCTCGCAGATCCTTGCCACCGAGGACTACGGCACCGTGAAGCCGACAGCCGACAGCCCGTTGGTGATGGTGGAGTATTCCTCGCCCAACACCAACAAGCCCCTGCACCTGGGCCACGTGCGCAACAACCTGCTGGGCTGGAGCCTCGCCCAGATCCTTGAGGCATGCGGCAACCGTGTGGTGAAGACCAACATAGTGAACGACCGCGGCATACACATCTGCAAATCCATGCTCGCCTGGCAGAAGTGGGGCAATGGCGAGACACCCGCATCGTCGGGCATCAAGGGCGACCACCTCATAGGCAACTACTATGTGCTCTTCGACAAACATTTCCGCCAGGAGGTGAAGGATCTCATGGCCGGCGGCATGACAGAAGATGAGGCCAAGGCCGCATCGCCCCTCATGCTTGAGGCCCGCGAGATGCTGCGCCGCTGGGAAGCCAAGGATCCCGAAGTGCGCAAGCTCTGGCAGATGATGAACGAATGGGTATACGCCGGTTTCGACCAGACATACCACCGCATGGGCGTTGGCTTCGACAAGATATATTACGAATCCGACACCTACCTCGAAGGCAAGGAGAAAGTGATGGAAGGCTTAGAGAAAGGCATAATGTACCGCAAGGACGACGGCTCCGTATGGGCCGACCTCACCGCCGACGGCCTTGACCACAAGCTGCTGCTGCGTGCCGACGGCACATCCGTGTACATGACACAGGACATCGGCACCGCCAAACTCCGCTACCGCGACTACCCCATCGACTGCATGATTTATGTAGTAGGCAACGAGCAGAACTACCACTTCCAGGTGCTCTCGCTGCTGCTCGACAAGCTCGGCTTCAAGTGGGGCAAGGATCTGGTGCATTTCTCCTACGGCATGGTTGAGCTTCCCGAGGGCAAAATGAAGAGCCGCGAGGGCACGGTGGTGGATGCCGATGACCTGATGGACGAGATGGTGAACACCGCCCGCACCGTATCCGCCGAGCTCGGCAAGCTCGACGGCATGACCGACGAGGAAATCAACGACATAGCAGAAATCGTCGGCCTCGGTGCCCTGAAATACTTCCTGCTCAAGGTGGATCCCCGCAAGAACATGCTGTTCAATCCCAAGGAATCCATCGACTTCAACGGCAACACAGGCCCCTTCATCCAGTACACCTACGCCCGCATCCGCTCAGTGCTCCGCCGCGCTGCCGAAGCCGGCATGGCCATCGACGATTACAGCGCCGTCGAGCCCAACGACAAGGAAATCTCCCTGATACAGCATCTGGCCGACTTCCCATCGGTGGTGGCCGAGGCCGGGCGCTCATTCTCCCCCGCCCTTATCGCCAACTATGTGTACGCCCTGGCCAAGGAATACAACCAGTTCTACCACGACTGCTCCATCCTGCGCGAGGAGAACGCCGAGGTACGTTCGCTGCGTCTGGCCCTGTGCGAGGCCACATCCCGCGTCATAGCCACCGGCACACGCCTGTTAGGCATGCGCGTGCCCGAGCGCATGTAATCAGCCTCCCATAAACACACATCAGGCCGGGGATTCCCACATCCCCGGCCTGACTTGTGTATTTGCCCTTGTTTACGAGAAATTTTTTTGCACGATATTTGTACGGAAAATAAAAAAAGTCTATTTTTGCGATGTGGAGTTGGCCGCGTGGTCTCTTCGCGAGACCCGACTATGGCGGTCAGCTGCCGGGTGGGCGGGTCAATGACATATTGAAAGGCGTTTATCCGAACGTCATCTTCACTATTGGAAACTTAGGAACTTTTCAAATTCGGTAGAAGATGAGGCAGTCGGTGGATGTCCCTGGTTGATTATATTATTGCCTGATTGGCCGATGGCTGCGAAGCCATCAGCTGATATGCCGATTATATATAATCAAAACGTGGGCTGACCGAACTGCCGATCTCAACCGAAAGGCATCCTAAGGCCTCCAATAGTGGGATCGGCAGGATTGAGCATCCCACGTCTTGCGTTTTACACATTTGCCCGAGTCAGGGGTGTTACAGGGCACACATACTGATACCAAAATGAATAGATTGTTGTATTTGGCCTTGGCCTTTTGTTGCATGACCGCCATTGGTGCTCAGGCAAAAAAGAATACACGCATGGCCGCAGATGAGGCTTGGCATATGATTGAGGCCACAGCCGCTGTTGATCCTGACAGTGCCGTGAGGCTTTGCAGGAAATACATCCTGAGCCGCAAACCTAATGACACACTGACTGTGGCCGACTACAATTGCCGCGCGGCTCTGGCTGCCATAGCCCTCGAAGCCGGCGACATGAACGGCATCTATGAGGGACTGGCATTTTTCCAGGCGCAAGACAAGCAAAAGACCGCCAACTATCATGGGCTTGCCGCTCGCCTCGAATCAGCATACGACAGTCTGCTGCGTGTCGACAAAGCCTCTCATCTGAGCGAAGGATACTACATTTCAGAACAATGCACCAACGACGGAGTGCCCGAAATGCTCGTACATTTACACCCGATGTCTGACACCGATTGGAATATGGAGTTTCTGCCGGGGTGCGTGGTGGCCGACAACAAAGACAACCAGAAAGTGGGCAACATCCTTGATGCAGCCAGTGTGGCACAAGGCGGTAATGACAGCATACCGGTATTCTCTGCCGTATGGGGCGGCGAGAGATTCCAGATGAGCAATCCCGTACTGGCATCCGAACTCGCGAATGCGGGCATGAATTTCTACAACAGCATGTCGCAGTCATTAGGCAAACCCGGTATGCCTCTCAAAGTGCAAGTGACTGGAACAGTCGTCACCATCGGCATCTCCACCCTATTTATGCTTGCCGCAAACGAAGCCGCCAACCGCGGCAAGGCAGAGCGCGTGCTCACATCCGTGATATGGCGCCCCGACAGCGGCAACATAGACCTGACGCATTCTGCCATCAGACACATGGTTTATTCCAACCGCACGGAATACGACACCATAGTGTCACACCACAGACTGCACAAACTTTATCCTCATCACAGGACTCTCCTGTATTCCAAACCATTGGACAGCTATGTGTCGCATTACGGTACCGTAAGCCTGAAGGACAAGGAAGGAGTTGCGCGGCTCGAGGCTTTCCACCCGGCCATATATACCGATTACCTTTTTGAGGCTTATTTCACCGGAGCGCCCAAGGGACTGCGTATTGCTTCTTTCTTTGCTTACAATGCATTGGTGACCGAGCCTATAATTGCCGCAAAAAAACGCAAAGTCAAGAAAATGAAGAAAAACCATGTCGTTGACTTCAGGAAAATTGACAAGAACGCCCTGAATAAGCTCTGGTTTGGCCATTGGGTCTACAATGAGTATTTCCGCGAGTACCTAGACGGCGAAAACCTTACGTTCCAAAAACCCACCTACTATTACGATGTGGACTCCCGGGTATTGGGCTATGGCGACATAGAGAAATCCGGACGCATAAAGAAAAAAGGCGACGCGGCGCTCCTTGACACCGAAGGACGCATAATGCTTTATCGCCAAGGCAAATATTTTAAAACAATCGAAAGAAAATGACCCGCCATATAATACTTGCCATTCTGATGGCTTTCGCAACCGTCATAAGCTCTTATTCCATCACTCCAGAAAAGGCCGATGCAGACGTAAAGGAGGCCATTGAGGCAGCCGGAGGCACTCGTTCGGCGGCTGAAAAGCTGTTACGAGAGACAATCCAAGAGAAAAATGAGCTGATTCGTGGAATGAACGGAAATCCAATTAATGATGGGGCCAATAAAGCAGTTATCGAACAGATATACAACCCACTCATAGATGCCTGCAAACGCGCCATCGCAAAGATGGACAAGGACTCCCGGCCCACCGGCGAAACACCACGCCAAGAGAGCACAGACCCGGCTCTGCCGCTCATAGATGCCCGTGAGGCAAAACAGTCTGCACTCAATTATGCCATGTCGGTCAACGGAGCAGTCGCCCACGCCGCTGACAGCTATTCCGTATCCGATGCCATTGAGGATGCGCGGGGATACGCCAACCGTCCCATATCCCGCTCCGTGACGACATCCCGCCTTGATCCCGCATCGATATCATCATCCAAGGTCGCATCCATCTTCACCTCGGTCGGACAATGGCCGCATGCCGAGCCTGAATCTAAAGAAAGTAATGTGCCATTGCTCTCTCTGACACTCTCCGAAATCCAAGAAGACACCATACCATCGCTGCCTCGTATTCTGGACAAATGGCCAGGTGCATATCATAACGCCCTGTATGCAAACTTAGTTTACGAAAGAGAGGACACACTAAACACCATGGGGCCAATACGACTTCTGATGCAGTTCCCGGAGCGGGATCGGGAAGCTCTGAAAGAAATCGCCATATGTCTATCAAAAATCAACGACAATCATAACAAGGCCGATGGCTTCTTCGCAAATCTATACTATAACGCGACAACCGACCAATACCATTTATCGTTTCGTGGCACGGAATTAATCCTTAATGACACTAAAGGCGATATGCAGACAGATGATATTGAGGAGAATCCCATATCCACAATATATAAGGGTGCCGAATTGGCTGTTGAGATTAATAGCCTGCCATTAAGCATGGCTGATATCATTATCAAAGGTAAAGCGACAGACTTAATGGCAGATGCAGTAACAGACATAGATGCCAATCTTCTCGGAAAGCCTACCCCACAGCTTGATAAGACGGTAGAGTTAGCGGCAGCTATAAACCGTTTGCCTGTGCACATCAAAAAACGTCTGCATCTGTCCGGTCATTCCCTGGGCGGCGGATTGTCAAGCCTTTGCGGCGCACTGACAGGCATACCGACGGATACGTTCAACTCCATGGGCATAAACCAAAGACTTTTAGACCATTACACTAACATATATTGCAGACGCATTGGAGTGCCATTCGACAATAAAGCCAAAGAAGAAACAAACAGAAACATTGCCTTGAACATACGCGCATTCAGGACATCCAAAGATGTCCTCTCATCATTACAGGATTGGGGGCGACATTGGATGAAACCGGTTGCCGGTGCTCTTGGTAAAGTTATTGACATTGGCCACACTCCCGATGGGATGCTCGGAATCAAAGACCATTATATGGACAATTTCTTTACGATAGACGGAGGATACGGCACAAACAACACACAGGCGCAGCCAGAAAAATAAGTCAAGGTGCGGCCGGAAGCACGCACCTTGGATATCTCTTGGGAATTCCTGCCCTATTATCAGAAGGTGTAGCCGGCCACAATGCCGCCGGTGAAGATTCTGGTGGATATATAGTGGTAAGTGGTGGCCAAATCCGGACTCATGTTCAGGATGTCGAATTTGCTCTCCAGGGCAAAATACCAGTGATTGACGTCAAGCCCCACACCGAGCTTCCATCCCAGCCCGAAGCGGTTGTATATGCCCTCATTGCCATACATGGATTGGGATGCGCTCAATTTCACACCATCCGACTTGATTGATTCGTGACTCTTGCATACCAGACCGATGCCTGCCTCGGGGCCGGTGTAGATGGACAGCCCGCATTTACCCAGCTTGATCCTGAAACCCACTTGCACAGGGATGTTTATGCCAAACCGGCGGAACGACATGTCATAGTCTGCCCCGGCAGGTATACCGCTGACACTGACAACATCATCGTTAAGTCCCCAGGTGTCATAGGCAAACATCAGCCCCGGCTCGAAATACCAGCCCCTCTTTCCGAGCGGTATATTATACACGGCACCAATTTCCGAAGAAAACCCGCCATCATAGAGATGGTCGCCGTAAATGCCTGAGCCTGAATCGTGGTTTGTGATAGGCATTGTGCCGCCGAGGCGCACGCGCACGCCCAGACGCGAGCCATTGCCGAGCACAGCCTGTGTGTCTTCACCGGCCTGAGCTTCCTGCGCCTGAATGCCAACGGCGCCCACAGCCATAAGGACAAAGATTAAAAGATTACTTAATTTCATGATTTACAGGATTATGATTAGTGAATAATTATTTAGAAATAGTAGCCGAAGATTATGTCTACGACTTGTATGCGTGTGGTAATGACATGATTGTCGTGTTCGTGCAAGTTGGGGCTCAGATTCAGTAAGTCCATTTTCCATTCGGCACCGATGGAGAAATGCCGCGAAAAGCGTATATCCACACCTCCCTTGCATGCGAGGTTAAAGCGATTGTACACGCCTCCTTTTCCATAAACCGACTGCGTATGCCTGGTCTTTCCATCTGGCGTTTCTATTGTCTCATGCAGCTTGCACACCAAGCCAATACCAGCCTCAAAACCAGCGTAATATGTCACTCCTCCGTTTCGTCCGTTCGCGCTATATCCTCCAACTAATGGTATGGCGAGACCGAATCTATGGAATGACAGACAATATTCTGTACAGTTTGGCGGAAGTCCGCTTACTCGGATACCAGCCTGTTGGATGCCCCATATGTCGTAATTAAACGAGAGACCCGGCTCAACAAACCATCCCTTGCGACCAAGATATACCCTATATAATGCGCCAATACCGGTTGAGAAACCGCCATCGTATAGCTCTTTATGATCGGAATAGAGAGAATTAACACCCAGAATGACGCGTACCCCCAATTTAGGACGGTATATTTCGGCAGACTGTATGGTGTCTATGGCAAGGGAATCCTGCGCATTGGATGCCAACGACACTGTCATGATGATGAATACAAATAATGCTCTTAATTTCATGGCTGCCTGGGATTATCGATGATTAATACTCGGGGATCGTTTATCACCGCTCCATAGATGATCTCTGCACCCGCCACATCCATCACATAGATGCCGTCGTTGATATTCTCAGCGATTATTTCTTCACGGGAATATGTGTCAAGCGTGCTCTGCCTGAATACGATCAACTGCAGATCTTCCAAATCACGTGAAAAATTTTCATCGTATACAATTTTCTTGTCGGTGACCATACGTTCGCCATCCTCTACCTTTCGTAGCTCAATCGTATCGCTCTCGAACACCATTTTTGCAGAAATTGGCTCGCTCAGCGAGGACGCAATTATCCATGCAATATATACCGGCTCACCACACTGGTTATCAAACCAGACGTAGGGGCTAAACTTAGGCTTACCCCCTAACCCAAGCACACAGGCATTAAGGCAAAGGAGAACAGATGAAATAATAAGTATCTTTAATATTTTCATGGCTTTGCCTCCTCTTCAAAACCATCAAACACAATTCTGCCATCGCCCTGAAGCAAATCTTTGCATGAGCAAGCCATCACCCGCTTTTGCGCTTTATCTAAAGCCAACGAGGAATATACGGAAATGAAGAACGTATAACTTTCAACCATATATGGGTCATATTCCATTTTTGTCATATAGACACCATGCGGTATCACTCTTACAAAATCTTTCAGATCGTATGAGCCATATGGATAATTAGAATCCGAGTGTACATACACCACCATATCAGTATTATTTTTAAACTCAACATAAGAATATGTCTTATCGCCAAATTCTTCTCCAATGCAAGATTTGACAGACATAAGAAACGGTGCAACCGCCACAACTATCAATATTTTCAGATAAGTTCTCATTGCATCAGATATTTATTTGGTTTGCCATCGTATTTAAATGTATACTCCATACCCACTATATCAATATACGGGACTTCATAACATTTATCGAGAATATTTAGATTAATAAGTTCATCCCGTGAATATCCATTCATCGTTTCATATTCATTTATAAAAAACAGAATATCCGGTTGTTTCTCTTCCAAGAACGAATAGCGTACACCATATTCATGAAAAGACTCCGGAGCTAATTTCACAAATGGGGTGCCTGTATTCTCGTGTCCACTCTCTTTAAAAAGTTCTTTTACCGATGTCGGTTTGTTATTGTTGGCATCCCAATAATAAGCTACATATATAGTATCCGACGTATTATTATACACCCTTATATAATCCGGGGCATAACCCACTTCCGTACAAAAACCGGCAGTAAGAAGCAAAAAAATTACCACTAATATTATGTATTTGTTCAACGTAAACATAAAGACATATGCACTTCACTTGATATTATACAATTCGCTCAAATGTATTTTGCTATCTCTGCGGGAAATTTCCGGGTGGGTAAACGTTTTTTCAATGTCCCATATTTTCTCATCAGATAATACCACTCCTTTCAAACTCTCATATTTAGATTTTCTAATTCCATAGATTCGTATAATGAACGGTTTATCATATTTATTTGGAGCCTCATACGTGAATATATATATGAATCATCCATACTGAGCAATCTCAAATGTTTGGCAATATAATCACTATCAGTATTTTGATCCCTGCCTACTATATAGATATAGAAATCCTCCGAGAGGTCATTTACCACCACTAACGTCTCCATCGGCTCATCACACGAGGTGGAAAGAAGCACCGGAAACATGATTACCAGCACAAGTATTTGAAATATCTTTGAAAAAAGCGATTTCATAAGGCGAATGGTTTCAGATGACTGGGTTTAGATTCTCTTTTGCAAAGATATATTAAAAAGGAGGCGATTCCAAATTATTTTCAGTGATAATTTTGGCTTTTAACACGATATGCGGGGTTTGCGATAAAAAAGTGTCAGTGCTTGTGCATCGTGCCTCTTGAATCAGTATTTGTGAATATAATAAAAAGGGATCCACACGGGGAATAGTATCCGTATGGATCCGCTTTATCTGTTGTCTGCCTTGACAAAATGAGCGTCAGCTGATCTTCAGCACCAAGGAAATGTCGTTGGGGCGCACTCCGGAGGGGAGCGTCACATGCAGCCCGTCGGTGTCGCGGGTGTATTTCACCTTGCCGTGTCCGAGCAGTTCCACGCGGTGGATCTTGCCTTTATATTTGTCGGAGCCTTTGGCCATGGAGCGGATGTGCACCTTGCCGTCCTCGGGCCATACGAACACATGGGCGTATACCTTGCCGCCTTTCTGCACGAAGCGGATATCGGCCGGGGTGTAGTCGGAGTTCTTGCCCTCGTTGAAGCCGGGGCCGTCGAGTGGAACATCCACTTCGGTGGAGGGGCCTTCGCCGTAGACTGTCCAGGGGCGTGTGCCGAAGATGGACTCGCGGTTGACATCCATCCAGGCGGCTATGTCGTTGAGTATCTTCTCTTCCTTGTCGTCGATGGTGCCGTCGCCGCGCACGGGCACACTCAGCAGCAGGTTGCCGTTCTTGCTCACGATATCCACGAGCATATGCACGACGGTGCGGGCGGATTTATACCAGTTGTCGGTATATGCCGAGCGGTCGTAATGCCATGAGCCCAGACATGAGCATGTCTGCCAGGGCTTGTCCTGACCGGCGGATGGCACGCCTTTCTCCACATCCCATACGAGAGCCTCCTTATGGGTGTCGCCGAGTTTTTTGCCGAACACCACAGCATTGAGCTTGCCGCCGTTGAGACGCATGTTGCGGTTGTAGTAATGAGCCACCACCTTCAGTCCGGCATCGTCGATGGGATAGAACGGGAGCACACTGTCGTCGAAGTACACCAGATCAGGATTGTAGCTGTTGATCATATCCACGGTGCGGTCATAGAAATTATCGAGATATGCCTGAGTGGGCACCGATGTGCCCTCGGGCCAATCCCATACGTTCCACGCGTGGCCGCTCAGGGCGTGATTCTGCACATACAGCTCCTGTGGGTCGTATCCCTCCCACCATTTGCCTTTGCCGTCTTCCTTTGTGACAAGGCGGGCGTCGTAAGAGATGCCTGCGCGGGGGCCTTTCTTATCGGCGCCCTGTGCGGTCTCATACCATGTCCAGGCGTGGGATGAATGGATGCTCACCCCGAACGGGAGGCCGTATTTACGGGCCACGGTGCTCCATTCCTTCAGGATGTCGCGGCGCGGGCCCATGTTCACTGAGTTCCAGCGCTGGTATTTGCTGTCCCAGAGATCCATATTGTCATGGTGATTACCCATGGCGAAGAAATATTGCGCACCGGCGCGTTTGTAGAGCTTGATCAGGCGCTCGGGATCCCAATTTTCGGCTTTCCATTCGTTGATCACGTCCTTGAAGCCGAACTCCGAGGGATGGCCGTATTTCTCACAATGCACTTTGTAGGCCCGGCCGCCTTCCTCGTACATGGCACGTCCGTACCAGTCGCCGGCCTCGGGCTGGCACTGCGGGCCCCAGTGAGCCCAGATTCCGAACTTGGCATCACGGAACCATTCGGGTGTCTCATATTGTGAGAGCGACTCCCATGTGGGAGCGAACTTACCGGTCTCCATCGCCTCCGCGGTATTGGACTGTCCGGGATGGCATTGCTGTGCCTGCACGCTCACGGCACATGTGGCCGCGGCTACAATCAAGATGTTCTTCAGTGGATGCATAAGGTGATATTGTTAAGGGGTTTCAATAACCGCAAAGTTATTAAATCCATTACTGACACGCATAACACTATGGTCACGACTTATAGGACATAATCACCAAAATCACATGCGGGCGTAAAAAAATCAGGGAGCGGCTCCTGACGGAATCCGCTCCCTGCGATATGAATGTCAACAGATGCTTAGAGCTGGGGACCGGCGGCTACGAGAGCCTGGCCGGCAGCGTTGTTGGTGTATTTGTTGAAGTTCTTGATGAAGCGTGCGGCGAGGTCGTTGGCCTTCACGTTCCAGTCTTCCACGTTGGTGTAGGTGTCACGGGGATCAAGAATTTCTGTGGCTACGCCGTTAAGCTCTGTGGGGATCTCGAAGTCGAAGATGGGGAGCTTCTTGGTGGGGGCTGTGAGGATTGAGCCGTTGAGGATGGCGTCGATGATGCCACGGGTGTCGCGGATGGAGATACGCTTGCCTGTGCCGTTCCAACCGGTGTTCACCAGGTATGCCTTGGCACCGCTCTGCTCCATGCGCTTAACGAGCTCTTCAGCGTATTTGGTGGGGTGGAGTTCGAGGAATGCCTGGCCGAAGCAAGCCGAGAATGTTGGGGTGGGCTCTGTGATGCCGCGTTCTGTGCCGGCGAGCTTGGCGGTGAAGCCGCTCAGGAAGTAGTATTTGGTCTGCTCGGGAGTGAGGATGGACACGGGAGGAAGCACACCGAATGCGTCGGCCGAGAGGAAGATTACATTCTTGGCAGCGGGGCCTTCAGATGCGGGGCGCACAATCTTCTCGATGTGGTCGATAGGATAAGATACGCGGGTGTTCTCGGTCACGCTCTTGTCGTTGAAGTCAATTTTGCCTTCAGCGTCAACGGTTACATTCTCAAGGAGGGCATCGCGACGGATAGCGTTATAGATGTCGGGCTCGCTTTCTTTGTCGAGGTTGATAACCTTTGCGTAGCAGCCGCCTTCGAAGTTGAACACGCCTTGATCGTCCCAACCATGTTCGTCGTCGCCGATGAGCAGACGTTTGGGGTCGGTGGAAAGTGTGGTTTTGCCTGTGCCGGAAAGACCGAAGAAGATGGCTGTGTTTTCGCCATTGAGGTCAGTGTTGGCAGAGCAGTGCATAGAGGCTATGCCCTTGAGGGGGAGGTAGTAGTTCATCATTGAGAACATACCTTTCTTCATTTCGCCGCCGTACCAGGTGTTGATGATCACCTGTTCGCGTGAAGTGAGGTTGAACACCACTGCTGTTTCGCTGTTGAGGCCGAGTTCCTTATAGTTGGTGAGTTTTGCCTTGGAAGCGTTGTAGACAATGAAATCGGGGGTGAAGTTCTCGAGGTCTTCAGCTGTGGGACGGATGAACATGTTGGTCACGAAGTGAGCCTGCCATGCCACTTCCACGATGAAGCGCACGGCCATGCGGGTGGCTTTGTGTGTGCCGCAGAAGCCGTCGACTACATAGAGTTTCTTGCCGGAGAGCTCTTTGATGGCGAGTTCCTTGCATGCTTTCCATGCTTCCTCAGAAGCAGGCTTGTTGTCGTTTTTATATTCTTCAGAAGTCCACCATACAGTGTTCTTTGAAGTTTCATCCATAACGATGAATTTGTCTTTGGGCGAACGGCCGGTGTATACGCCGGTCATCACATTGACGGCATCAAGTTCGGTAGCTGTGCCTTTCTCATAGCCTTCGAGCGACTTGAGGGTCTCCTCCTTGTAGAGTTCTTCGTAAGTGGGGTTGTAAACCACTTCTGTGGCATCGGTGATGCCATACTTTGCGAGGTCAGCCTTTACTGAAGCCAGACGCTCTTTCTTGATTTCTTCAATCTTGCTCATAAATTGAATCGTGAAAAGATTTAATATATAGATTGTTAGTATATTCTGTACGCAAGCGGGCACAATGCCGCTTTTATCGGTGCAAAGTTACGAAATTTGCCATATCTATAACAAATAAAATATGGAAATATTTCCGTATTAATTATTTTTAAGAAAATCTGATGCTTGTGTTTTACGTTGACAGCGCGATGCGGTGAGAACGCTCTGCTGCGCGCCGCTCCGATGCCATGGTGGGGGGCCTCTCCGCATACCCCGGGTTACGCTGCGCTCACCCGGGGCTATATATCCCAGCGCACCTCCGGCGCGCATCATGATGGCAATGATGGATTTAACGGAGGAAAAGAAAGGACAACAACGGATGAAACGGATAAGACGGAGGTGTGCGGATGAAAGGTGTCGCGGAGCGACTGCACAATCTATAACCGCCGGCTTTTGCCGCGCGGATCCGTATAACGCCCTGAAAAAATAAGTCGCGAGGCGACTTAACCTTCGCCAGGAAGAGATGTGTAGTCGCTTCGCGACATAGTCCTGTGGGGGAGGGTGATTGCCACCGCGCGGCAGAAGCCGGCGGTTATATTCAGTGTCGCCGCTGCGCGGCATCCAAAAGACAGACAACAGGGATAGACGGAGGAAAATAACAACGGATGGAACGGATAAGACGGAGGTTGCGGATGAAAGGTGTCGCGGAGCGACTGCACAATCCATAACCGCCGGCTTTTGCCGCGCGGATCCGTATAACGCCCTGAAAACTAAGTCGCGAGGCGACTTAACCTTCGCCAGGAAGAGATGTGTAGTCGCTTCGCGACATAGTCCTGTGGGGGAGGGTGATTGCCACCGCGCGGCAGAAGCCGGCGGTTATATTCAGTGTCGCCGCTGCGCGGCATCCAAAAGACAGACAACAGGGATAGACGGAGGAAAATAACAACCGATTGAACGGATTAAACGGAGGTGTGCGGATGAAAGGTGTCGCGGAGCGACTTCACAATCTATAACCGCCGGCTTTTGCCGCGCGGATTCGTATAACGCCCTGAAAGATAAGTCGCGGCGCGACTTTACGTTGCCTGACGGGGGTAGTGCAGTCGCTTCGCGGCAACGTAAATATTCGGTTGTTTTTCCCGTGGGAAGCGGAGGGAGGAAAGGACTTTAATTGGGGAATATGAAAAAGGCCGTGAGCGGGGTGCTCACGGCCAGTATTCAAGGAGTGGAGGTTAAAATCACTGTTTTACAATGACGCGGGATGCATGGCGTCCGTCGGCGCATGCCACGCGCAGCAGGTATGTGCCGGCGGGGAGCTGAGATACGCTGATGGACTTTGTCTGCGATGCGCGTGCATCGGCAGTCTCGGCGAAGACGCGTGTGCCTGAGATGCTGAATATTGAGTATTCAACATCATCAGCATCGAAGCCGAGGCTGACATTCAGGACATCAACCACGGGGTTGGGCCAGATGCCAAGCTGGGCGTCAATAATGATGTCGTTGATGCCTGACTGCTCGGCCACGGTGACATCAATCGCCTTGGTGGTGCTGAGGCCTGCGGGGTCGGTGGCAGTTACATTGAGGCGCGTGGTGCCGACCTTATCGCCTGTGATTATGACATTGTTGCCAGAAGCGAATATTGATACAATGCCTTCGTCGTCAAGGGAGTGTGTGCATGTGATCTCATCGCCGTCGGGATCGGTGAACATATCGGCGAGCGATATCACACCGGTGGTCTCGCCCACGGTGAGGAAGATAGGCTGAACGTCGTCGTTGAAGACGGGGGCCCGGTTGACCTGTTCGACACGGTATTTGACAGTGGCGTTGACAGGCGAGTGTATGCCTTTTCCTTCTTCGTTGAGGTCCATTGCATATACGGTGACGGCGTATGAGCCGGCATCGCCGTCCTTCGGAGCGAGCTGCAGGTAGACTTCGATATTGCTGGCGCCGGTGACGGTGATGTCGCCGGTGGTGCGGTCAACCTCCACGACAGCGTCCTCATTGTCGGGGATCATCTCCTTGATGGATGCGATGTCGCCGCCATTGTCCATGAAGTGCATTATGAACTTATCGCCGTCGGGATCGGAAACAGTGACTGATGTCTCGGCAGTCTCACCTACGTTGACAGCGACAGTGGACGAAGGAACGTCAATTATCGGCTTGCCGTTCTTGTTGAGGCTGACGGTGACGATAGCGTCGGGATACGAATCATCGAATACAGGATCATTGGAGAATATCTGTATATCGGCGGCATTGTCCTTTTCCTTGGCTGTGGCGTAGGCCTTGATCTGCACGGGAATCTTGGCTGATTCGCCGGGCTGGAGGCTGCCGGAGAGATACTGGGGATCGATTGACACCCAGTCTTCACCTATGACGGTCTCAATGCAGGACATAACCCAACCGAATGGACCGCCTACCTGAGACTCAAAGTAGCTGGCGGCATCCATCCACATGCCGATCTTCTCGGAGAAGGCCATGTAGCGTCCGGTCTCGATGGCATCCTGCTTCTGCACGAATGGCACTTTGGCACCGTCGGGATATACAAGCATGACGGTGAACACCTGACCGGGGGCAATCTGCACCGGCTCATCCAGCTCTGCAACGAAGGTCTGCACGGCGGGCACGTCGTAGCCAACCTCGATGGCATAAGTGCCGTGGGCGATCGACGTGGGCTCGAGCGAGTCGTCGATCTGCTGGCCAAGGAAGATATATATCTGAATGTTCTTATCCACATGCTGCGGGCCAAATATACCGCCGGCGTAGATATGCGATATATTTATGCCTGAGGCGGGTGCGGTGTATGCCGTGGACACCCAGTAATCCTCATTTGAAACGGCTCCGAGAGAGTAATAGTTGGAGGATATGGGAGAGACGGGATAGTAGAGGGCGTGGATGTAGTCCATGCTCAGAGGAGTGTTCAGGAAATTGTCCGATTTGCCGAACTCAAGGGCGAACGGCTGTATGGTGGATGATTTGAGCAGGCTCATCGAGGCGAGCTTTTCAGCCGAAGCCACTGGAGCGTGGGCAAACGAGGTAGGCATGATGCCACCGCCATCGTCGCCGGAGAGGTTGACCTTGAGATTGTAGTCGAGGCGATATTTGCCGGTGTTGGAGATGGTGAAATAGTCCACGGTCTCGAAGTCGGAGGCCACGTTGTTGTGTTCAATCAGATCTTTGTCGACGGTGAGCTCGGGGCTCTCGGTGACGGTGAGACGGAACGACACAACGTACGGCTCCTCGCGGAGATCGGTGAAGATGAGGATATCGTCCTCGTACACGCCGGTCTTCTTATATAAGCTGAGTCCCATGCCTTCGCCGCTGATTGGCAGGGCCACGGTTACGGGCTCTGATGCCACAGTGATGGCCTCACCACCAATGTCGGTTCCGGCGAACGGCATCCAGCCATCCACATACTCGCCAGTGAAATCGTCAATCACCTTGGTCTTGATCATGACAGTGGGCACGATGGGGGCAGGCTCTCCGTAGTATTCATCGTCATAGAGATTCTTGTAAGCAGGCTGAATGTCCTTGATCTGGAAGGATGCGGTGCCTTTGTTGACGATGTCGACATAAGCGCTATAGGCTATGCCTGGGCCTTCTGCACCCCAGAACTGAGGATTGTACTGCATGGCCACGGGATCGTTGTTGTCAACGAATCCTTTCACTTTCTCAAGGGACACGCTCTCGGGGAATACCGGATCGGCCTGACCGGTGACTGTGATTTCCACAGGGATGTCGAACGCTTCCTTGCCAGGCACATTGGAATTGACAGTGACGGCGGTGGCATAGGCGCCAGCCATGAGACCTGCGGCTGAGACTGTGATATCGGCCCGCATTGAGGCACCGGGGTTGAGCACATACTCGGTGACGGGCGTGAACAGCACGGCATTGTCGAAACTGATCAGACGCTCAGGGAGGTAGAAGCCCTCGCTCGCGCCGTCGTTGGAGATGCCGGCTTTGCCAAACACATTGAATATGACAGCTTCCTCACCTGAGCCGTGATACTGGAACTTGAATGTTCCGTCGGCATTGAGTATGAGCTGATAGCATACGCCGGCGTTCATGGAGTTGCCGTACTCCATCCAAGAGATGATGGCACGGTCGGGATATGCGATGGCATATGTGCCAGCGCCAGGCTCCTCGCCGGGGAAGTGGTTGCCCCAGAACGGAGCTATCACATTGGTGATTATCGATCCTGCGGGGAAGTCAGCCGGGGGCTCGGGAGCCATGGCATTGTCGGTATACTCGTTGAATGAGATGAAACCGGTGTTGTAGATATACAGTTTCTTGTATTTTTTGCCATAGTAGCTGAATTCGAATGGAAGCTCGAATGTGGAGATGTCGTGATCCACATAGTAAAGGATGTCCTTGTGTACTACGCCTGGCTCGGAAGTGATGTCGATCCAGTCGCACTGCACGAGATCGGTGTCGAAGGCAGCCTTGTATCCGTAGGTGGTCTTTGAGGCAGCATCGAGATCCGGGTCGTAGATGATATAGTCGCCGGGGATCAGCGATACAGTCATGGGCTCGTCGCCGGAATTGGTGATCGAGAGCGGCTTTGCTGCGGAAGAACCGCTGGGGATGGTAAGATTGAGCTTATCGTAGCCAAGATCAATACCGGGACAGCCGATTACCTTGCCTGAGACAGCCACGGTGACGGAGCCTGCGTCGGTGGTGACTGTGGCCACATCGGAGTATTCACCCTCAACAGAAGTGGGAAGAGAGATGCTGATACCGCGCGACTGACCGGCAGGAACGACCACAGGCTCTGTGAAACCAAGCACAAACTTTCCGCCGGCCAGGGACACAGCACTCACGGTGAGCTCACGCTTGCCGGAGTTTGTGACAGCCAGAGTCTTCTCAGCCACAGATGTGCGGTAGACTGTGCCGAAGTCAATAGCCTCAGGGACAGACAGCACGGGCTTTAGCGACGCCCCCACGACATTGCCATTGAGGGTGACAACAGTAGATGGGGTGTTGGGGGCGGTGGAGTTGATGAGCAGGTTGTTTTTAATGGGGCCTGCGATCATCTCGGAGTTGCCTGCGATGGTGACTGTGACAGTGACGGTCTCCCCGGGGCTGACGATGCCGTCGGCGGGGGTGAGGGCTGTGACCATGTTGGCCTGGGGGGCTGTGATGCACACAGCTGTGCCGTCGCCGAAGAGGCTATAGCGCTCGCCCTCGATCGTGGGCTCGGATGTGTACCAATAGTTGGCCATATTGCTGGATGTGACGGTCATGCCATCGGAGCATCCGGGATCAAGCACTCCGCAGTAGAGGTTGCGTCCCTCCTGCATATTGCGCTTGGCATCGTATTTGTCGTAGTGGATTTCGATTGAGCCGTCGGTGAGCAGTGAGATATGGAACGAAATGGGGAATGTGCCCTCGCCCCATGTGTCTGATACCGAGATATTGCAGAAGTAAACCGAGAAGCGGTCGGGCTGCTGCGAATAGAGTATGCGGGTGTTGGCCGTGATCTGCATGTTGCGTCCGAATGCGGATATCACACCGAGACCGTTGAGCATGTATCCATTCTCGTTCATCACGGTGAGGTTGCCGAATAATGAGTCATCAACATCATACGGAGCGAATGTGAGTGCCCCGTAGGAGCAGACATATACCTCGGTGTAATTCTTGCCGTAGAACGGGAATTCGAAGCCTACCGGAATGGCCTGCGTAAACCATGTCTGGTCGTTGAGCTGTGAGGTTACGTCCACCGCACCGGCAGGGATAGATCCGCCATCGTATGCGAATCCGTTGGATCCGCCCAGGTTGGAAAGCCAACCGTAACCGAAACGGTGAGTACCCTTGTTCTTGCCTCCGGCTCCTACCTCAAGTGTTTCCTCGGAGAATTTGGGCAGGACGTACTGCAGGGGGTATTTGCCTTCGTTCTTGATGGTAAATGTCTTGGTGATTGGATCTCCGTCGACATCAATGTCGCCAACCTCGATCTCCTGCGGGTCAACAACAATCTTTGCCGGCTCTGTGGCCACACCCTGTACGGAGATGCGGATTTCCTTGCCCGATGAGGGCTTGAGCACGACAGTGCCGCTCTGCGGACCAGCCTGTGTGGGAGTGAAAGTGATCTCGACATCAGATTTGGATCGTGCGGCAAGGTTGACATAGCCGTTGGCACCTGAAGCCTCGAAGGCAGGATTGGAGCAGGTGATGTCGGAGCCGTTCCACATCATGCCAGTGGAGCCGTAACCTGTGTTGGTGAGGGAGACAGAGAGTGTCTTGGACTGACCTATGATGAGTGATCCGAAATCCACGATCTCGCGCACCTTCACCTCAGGCTCGTATCCGCTGACGTTCATGGTCACGGGCACCTTGACGGTATTGGCCTCGCTTTCGTTGGTGGTGAAGCCTATGTTGAATGAATATGTGCCGTTGCAGAGGGGCTGGCCGTCGTTGCGCACCGACACCTGCTGTGAGCCGTGAGGCTCGACGATGCCTTCAGAAGGATCAAGGGAGAGCACAGTGGCCCAGTCCGGGTTCTTGCTGATGGCTGTGATGCCCCATGTGGCTGCATCGGCCATGTCAGCATAGCTGGTGGCGCGGAGCACTTCGCTGAGGCGGGTCCAGGTGCGGCCGTCGTCATTGCTCATGTAGCTGCTGGTGGCCGCCGCGCTATTCGATGTGGCCTCGGCAATCGGGAGGGGGAACAATGTATCTTCGGCCGGGAAGCGCATCACAATCCAGAAACTTTCACCCGGAGCGAAGTAGAGCTGCTCGGACAGGGAAAGATCCACCCCGTAGCCAAAGTAGAACTCACCGCTTTCGAATGGGTCGAACTCAATGATCCTTGATGCATCGGTAAGCATCTGCGGACCGCGGTATATGCTCACGATGGGATGCTGGCCGTTGGCCGAGCCGTTGACCTTGTAATGTGTGAGGTTGAAACCCTCGGGGTATGTGTCGGCATTGACGGTGAAGAGCTGGGCCATTGCGTTGGGCTTGGTCTTGCGTGTCTCGCCGATGTTGGCCGCATAATAATTATAGTAAGCGATGGATTTGGGGAAGTCGTCGGCTAAGTAATCTTCGGTGTCAACGACATATTGCTGAGCCTTGCGGGGCTGCACTCCGGCCTGACCGCCGAAGGGCATCACCCGGGCACGGTTGAGCGAGAACATGGATATGTTGGCGCTGACTGTGCGTGCGGTATATTTCCATTTCAGGAGTCCCTCGGCATCATTGACAATCTTGAAGGCGGCAGTAGCCACAGGCGACTGCGGTGCCACGTTCAGCTGCACATCCTCGTATTCCACTGTCATGTCAGGGCCGGCATTGGTGGCCGCGCTCTTTACAGGAGACAGCGGGGAAGCCTTGCCCAGGCGGTTTACGGCCTTGATAGCCACATAGTAGGTGGTGAGGGGCTGAAGCGATGGGATCTCGAATGTGAATGTGTCGCCCGAAGCGCTGAACTTTGTGTCGGCCACCAGCTGCTGGGCAGTGGAAAGGGTCTCTTCGGTGAATGGCTGGGTGCTGTAGAACACCTGATGGTAGAACACGGCATTGTCGGACGAAGCCGGGATCACCCACTGCACCGATATGCTTTCCTGCGCGGGCATGAGGTCAAAATCGGCCACAGCGTCGGGAGCCTCGCCCTCGGTGACCATATGCACGGCCTTGTTGGCATCTATGTAGCCTGTGCCATACTTTCCTTCCTGGCCGGGGTTGACTGCGTAGAAGTCGCCCACGGATGTCTCGAGCTGTGTCTTGAGTGTGGCCGACGGGAAATCGGGCGAGCCATATTTCGAGAGCACCAGGGCTGCGATACCCGACACATGCGGGCATGCCATGGACGTGCCCTGCATGAAGCCGTAGGAATTGCCGGGGAGGGTCGAGAGAATGCCTTCGGCCTGGCTGTAGTCCAGAAGTCCGCCGGGAGCCATCACATCGACCCAGGGGCCATAGTTGCTGTATGAGGCGGGCTGAAGTGAGAGGGTCATTGCGCCTACGGAAAGGACTTCGTCCATGCAGGCGGGATAGATGTTGCCGGTGATTCCGCTGTTGCCTGCGGCGAATATACAGAGGCCACCCACCATCTTCTGCGCGCCTTTTGTGCGGATGGCATTGGTGAAATAGCGCACGGCATCGAGCACGGCGTCCTCCTTATATTCAGGCTCGTCCCAGCCCCAGGAGCACTGGGCGATGTGGGCGCCATTGTCGGCCGCATACACGAGGGCCTCGGCGAAGTCGCCGGTGCCTGGCACACCTACGCGGCTCTCGTACACCTGGCACGACATGAGCCTGACACCAGTGTCGGCCGTACCGTCGCCGCCGGCCACACCGCAGACACCGCGGCCGTTGTTGTTCACAGCAGCCACCGTGCCGGCCACATGAGTGCCGTGGTTGTGTCCGTAGATCTCGCCACTGCGGGCACAGAAGTTGAATCCGTGCACGTCATCCACATAACCGTTGCCGTCATCGTCAATGCCGTTGCCGGGAATCTCGGCGGTATTCACCCACAGGTTCTGGGCCAGATCCTCGTGGGTAGGATCCACACCGCCGTCGATGATGGCCACTACCACATCAGGCGATCCGGTGGTCACCTTCCAAGCCTCGAACAGGTTTATGTCGGCACCGGCCACAGATCCGACCATGGAGCCGGTATTATGGTAATGCCACTGCTGCGACAGGCGGGGATCATTGAAAGGAGCAGCATCGGCGGTCGCGGCTGCCTTGGCTGCGAGCCTGCCTGGCTCGAACATCTGGTAGGTGGCATCGCCGTCGATCAGCTTCATGGGCTTTTTCACATCGGCGATCTCTATGCCGGCCACGCCGCGCATGAGCTGACGCACCTCGATAGGATCGACAGATTCGTCGAATGAGATCTCATACCAACGGTCGAGACCGAACTTGGCATGCTCGGCAGCCCTGTCAGGCGCACACGGGAACATCGGACGGATGCTGATGGCCTTGGCCGTCTGCAATGCCTGATCCAATTGCGTGTAGCGGGTCACGGGCTGACCGTTCTGCACTCTCACACTCTTCCTGCCAAGCGAGCGAGCCACCTCGGGCTGCAGCTTCACGCGCACCACACCCTTGACGGGCTCTGTGGCTTGTGCGGCAGCAAAAAGAGTGCCACTCATGAGCACAACAAGCATCATGAGCGAGCGTAACACTGATTTTTGCATTTCTATATACAGGTTTTAATGAATAATGATTGATAATTATCTTAAATATTTTAGGTTACAAAAATACAAAATTTAAATTATCAATATCGTATCCGCTTCATTTTTTTTACAAATTTTCGTGTAATTTTATATTGCCTCCATTGCACACCCGGCATTTTTCACAAATGTCACCGGGTGCCCCCACGAAATCGGCCTGAATCTATGCGCGGATCCACATATCTGCAAAAATTAACAAATCGGTTGCATTTTGATTTTGTTTTACAAGATTTTTTGTTATATTTGCATTATAATAACGCTACTCTTAGATATTTCACAAAAAAATCATTGCAACCCGACCAGATGAAAAGTATAAGTAAATCATTGAGATTCAACACGGCGGCCGCCCTTGCATTTTGCTGCATGCAACTGTCTCCGCTCAGTTCACCGGCAATCCCCGCATATCCGTATCCAGTGGAAGTGATGCAGCCAGATGGCTCTGTACTCATCATAATGGGCCACGGGGATGAATTCTCCAACTGGCTCACCACATCCGACGGCTACACGGTGGTCCGTGACAACGGCGGCGCATACGTATATGCCCGGCAGGCACCCGACAGCACACTTGAGCCTTCTGGCATACGCGCCACAAGCGCACGGATGCGCACAGCGCCCGACGAGCTGCGCTTCCTTGCGTCCACTCCGAAGGGTCTGAGACCCGCGCGCTCGGCCGATAAAAACGGCATGATGCTTTCTGCACCCCAGAAAATCGCCCAGCCGAAATGGGATTATGACAAATTCCGCGGTCTGGTGATCCTGGTGAATTACACGGATGTCAAGTTCCACCACTCCACCCCGCAGCAGTTCTGGGACGAAATCATCAACAAGGAAGGCTACGACGGATACATGACCTCCGGGCTGCTGGCCGAGAAAATAGAATACACGGGATCTGTACACGATTATTTCAAGGATAATTCCATGGGCAGGTTCGCCCCTGAGTTTGATGTGGTCGGGCCGGTGGAGGTGGGCTATGCGTCCACCTATGTGAACCAATCCTCCGCGGCGCAGACACTTATGAGAGCCGCGTGCGAGGCTGCGGACCCGATTGTGGATTTCTCAAAATATGATGCCAACGAAGACGGCGTCGTCGACATGGTGTACTTCATCTTCGCGGGAGCGGGGTCAAACTTCTCCGGCAACAACACCCGCCTGCTCTGGCCTCACGCGTCCAACCTCGTGGGAGCCTCATTCGACGGCATAAGCATGGGGCGGTATGCATGCTCCACAGAGCTTTATGGAAGCGAGAACGGCACACTCTACGATGGCATCGGCACCATATGCCATGAGTTCAGCCACGTGATAGGCCTTTGCGATGAATACGACGTGGATTACGAAAGTGGCGGAGGACAGAGCACCCACCCGGGCGAATGGTCTATCATGGCGTCGGGCGGATACCTGAATTACGGACGCACCCCGGCCGGATACTCCATCTTCGAACGCTACCAGAGCTACTTCGCCGAGCCGGAAATGATAACTACCGACGGCACGCACGTCCTGGAAGCCGTAAGCGAATCGAACATCGGCTTCCGCATCAACTCCCCCATCGACAAGGAGTATTTCCTGATAGAAAACCGCCAGCCCGTAAAATGGGACAGCCATCTGCCGGGACATGGAATGCTCGTGTGGCGGGTGGACTCCACCGATGCCTCGAAATGGGAGAAAAACCAGCTCAACACTAATCCCGCACGCAACTATTACGAACTCATCCGCGCCACGCCCAAAGCCAATGCCTCCGGCAAGATTGTTGACTCAGAGGGTGACGCCTTCCCCGGCTCGGGCAACGTCACTGAAATAGGCCGCGAGACCGTCCCGGCGCTGAAATCATACACCGGCATGGGCGCGACGGTGGCACTGAGCGAGATTACCGAGAGCGCCGACGGAACAATCACCTTCAAATCGACCGCCGAGAAATTCACTGATGCCATAGAGGATTTCGAGACCATGCAACCCACCACCGACGACTGCTTCGACGTGCAGGGACGCCTCTGCAAATGGACACTCACCGACGGAGCCACAATCGTCGAGGCCAACGCTGAGAATGAACTTACCGGCAGCCTCGGGCTGCAGATGAAGCGCCGCTCGTATGCCACCACATCCACACTCGGCAGCGAGATCGACCAGCTCATGTTCGACATCTACAACCCCAACTCGTCACCATCCACCATTCGTGTGGAATATTCCACTGACGGAGGCGTCACATGGACACGCCTGAGCAACACAGGCGGGTCGGAGAACGTCATAGTCCCCGGAAAGACAAAGAGCGCGGCGGCATTCGCGCCCCACCTTGAACATCCCGCCGCCCTGCGCCTATACTATTATTCAGGAGCATCCGGCTCCACTGCCAAGCCCGTATATGTCGATAACCTGATCATACGGTCGCCCAACAAATATTCGGCAGTGACCGATATAGCATCCCTGCCCGCGACGCACTCTTTATCAATATCCCCATGCGCCGGAGGCCTAACGGCAATCACAGACACCGACACCGAAATCAAAGTTTACACACCCTCGGGCTCCTTGGTTGCGGCGGCACGCTCACTCGCAGGCACACCCACCGTTATCCAGCTCCCAGCCAGAGGCATCTACATCATCAATGACGGACTATCCACTGTAAAATTCGCTTATTAACAATTTATAATCAATCTTATGCAAAAACTGTACTCTGCATTGGCGGCAGCGGCTATGGCCGTATGCGTGCCGTCGGCGGTTTCTGCCCAGACACAGGGCCCGCTGGATACAGCACCCGTGACACACGGGATATTCACAGAGGCACTTCCCGACGATGGAAATGCACGGCTGAATATTGTGGAATCACTCAACATCCCGGAAGAAAACGCTACAAAACAGATGGAAAAGGCTCCTGCGATGCGTGCGGGAGCAATGCCCGGCACAACATCGCTCGGACAGTTCATCGTCACCTACGCCAGCCTGGTGGCATCAGTAGGCAACAGCGGCTCAATTGTTGACATCTCTTTCGCCGAGGGATCCACCACCGACATCATTATATCCGACTTCTTCACTGCCGGCACCAAGGTGCATGCCACCCTGGACGCAACCGGCAATGTATCCCTCCCCGGCCAGGAACTCGGGATCATCACCATTGGCTCCAACCAATATGAGATGGAGCTGTATGTAGCCAAACAGGACGGCACTCCCGACAAGACCGCCTCGCTCACCGGCTCGCTCAACGCCGACGGCTCTTTCACACTCGACCAGTGGTGGGGTGTATATGTAAAGGACGATGCCGACAAATACGGCGAAAATGCCGGTGGACTGTATCAGGCGTTCTATCAGACAATCGGGCGCAAGCCAAATGGTACGATGGAATTCAACTACAGATATGTTGATTCCACCACATCCACTATGACCGAACGGCTGATCTCACGCCCGGTATATCTGATGCAGACCAGCAAGAATCAGATCGACGTAGTGAACTTCGGCGGATATTTCATGACCGTGACCATCAACCTTGACCGCAACATGGGCGGAAAGATCGCCTCGCAATCGATGCGCGACGGCGGCAGCAACACCGGACAATGGATGACTGTCGGAGACCCGCAATATAACGAAAACAATGCGCTCACGGCATACACCAACACCATCACCCTCAACAAAGCCACGGATTTCCGCACCATAACCTGGGGTGAATGGACAGGTGTCAACTCCACTGCCCGCACATTCATGGGACGCATGCTCGACGGCAAGATCACATCCGAATCCGACATAACATACCCCCTGCTGAATGTACAGGAATTCAAAGGCGAAGGCACCGAAGCATCACCTTACCTTATATCCACAATCGACGACCTGCTGCTGCTCGAGTCGAAAGTGAACGATGTCACCGAATTTGACGAATACACCGAACTCAACGGCAACCGCCAGTACTTCGCTAACATCTACAAGAACACCTATTTCAAGATGACCGCCGACATCGATGCGTCAGGCTACAACTTCATCCCCATCGGCAAGGAATGGGAGTGGCGTTTCGCAGGTGTCTTCGACGGCGACGGCCATACAATCTCCAATCTGAAGATCAATTCTCCGGAAGGCCGCTATGCAGGTCTGTTCGGACGCACATCCGAAACTTCCGTGATCAAGAATCTCACCCTTGACCGAGCTGATATATTCCACGACAAGACATTCATGGGCGGTATAGCCGCATGGAGCCTCGGACTTATCGATAACTGTCATGTGACCAACTCATCTATAATGAACGACGGCACATACGCCGGCGGCATCGTGGGCGAAGGCACCCGTGTGGAGAATTGCACGGTATTCAACAGCGTGATAGGCACGCAGTACGGTTACGCCGGCGGTGTGGCTTCCGAAATCAACAAAGGCGTAATCAAATTCTGTAGCGCCACCGCCACCACCATCCGCTCTGGTGCTGCCGGGCAGAACGGCGACCCCGCCGGCGGCGTGGTGTCCATCCTGTTCCAATCTGAGGCTTACGACTGCTTCTTCTCCGGCAATGTTCAGGCCACTTTCGGGGCAAACATGCGTGTTGGCGGTGTGGCCGGCGTATGTTATTTCGGCAAAGTGATACGCTGCTTCAATACAGGCCTGATCCAGGCCTCCGGTACTGAGGCACGCGTAGGCGGCATCGTGGGCGCTTCCATCGGCGAGATAGCCGACTGCTACAATGTGGGCATGGTAGTATGCGGCGGCTCAAAGAATGTAGGCGGCATCATCGGTATGCCCGGCTGGTCGACCAACATCTCCGACGGCCTCGTATACCAGACCACACTCCGCAACTGCTTCTCCGCCGGATGGGTCGACTGCAACACATACCTCTACGACAAAGCCGCTGCCACCCGCGAGGTGATCGGCGACTTCCAGGCCAATGGCGAGCCCACTATCGAGAATGTATATTTCGACAACCAGATAGTCAACTTCGGATCTGAGAAATACGGCATGACCACGGCAGAACTCACCTCAGCCGCCGGAATCCCCGGATTCAGTGCCGACACATGGGAATTCACCGAGGGATATTATCCCCGCCTGAAATCGCTCTCCGACAATCCGTCGTCCAACTATGCTTCATCCGTCGTAGCCATCCCCGCCGGCTCTTCCACATACAAAGTGGCCGCCGACATTGACCTCCGCGCGCTGGGCAGCACCGAATTCAAGCTCTATGACCGCGGTAGCCTGTCAGACAAAGGCCACTACAGCCGTATTGACGGCTCCAAGCTCGTAATCGGTGAGGATTTCGGCAACGACACATTATTTATATGCAACGGTGCCAACGGCCGCGACTCCCGCTACCTTATCCTGAAGATTGCCCCGGTGCCTTTCGACGGCATCGGCACAAAGGAAAATCCGTTCCTGATCAAGACCAAATCTGACCTCATCGCCCTGTCGGTGGCCACCTCAGAGAAGCAACAGCTCTTCGCTGACACCTATTTCCTTATGACCAACGACATTGACCTCGAATACGATCCCGCGTTCCTCGGGATATGCTGCTCCGACGAGGCAGCCGCACAGTTCGCCGGATCCTTCGACGGCGGCGGCCACACCATCCATAACATGACCATCAACGCCGTGGGCTGGACCGCAGGCAAGAGCCCCGCTGACGTAGCCGAAGGCACGCTCCCCACCGTCGACACTAAAACCAGCTACAGCTACCGCGGCTTCATCGGCCGTCTGGGCGTGACCGGTGAGCTGCGCAACCTCACTCTCGCTGCCGACTGCAAAATCTCATTATGGGGATACTCCGGTGCGTTTGTCGGCTACAACTACGGCACCATTGACAACTGTCGCAATTTCGCCGACATCAAAGGATACAGCATGCAGGTGGGCGGTATCGTAGGCAGTTCGGAGCCCGGATCATTCGTAACCAACTGTCTGAACGCAGGCACAATCTATGCTGGTAATAACAACGGCGCCGGTATCGCCGGCACCTGCTCCGGCACAATGGAGAACTGTATGAACGTTGGTGACATCGTCGGCAAGAAAATGACGACCAACGGCAAATACTTGCGCAACATGGCCGGTATCGCCGGATCTGCATACGGCACGTTCCGGAATGTAGTGAACGCCGGACGTATCAGCGGTGATTACGGTGGCGGTCTTTTCGGCATCTTCAGCAAATCCGGCAACGCTATCGGCAATGTCACATCGGCTATTAATTATGGTGTGGTAGACTGCATCGAGCCCGCCAACACCGGTGCCATCTGCGGACAGCACGCCGCCGAAGTCTCCGAAGCCAATGTATACTGGGACGGCCAGATCACGCCCCTGAAGGCCGGTCAGAACAAGAATGTGGATGGCATGACCTCTCTTGAGACCTCCGCTCTTATCTCCGGCAACGCTCCCGAAGGCTTCGACGCCGAAATCTGGGACTTCAAAGCCGGACAGTATCCCGTGCTCAAGCAATTCGCGGAAGTGACCGAAGTAGCCGATGCCCGTGAAACCATTATCCTCATGCCCGAAGGATCCACTGCCGCCGACATGAAGGGCACTACCACCCTCTCAGACGGCTGCACATGGAGCCTCAAAAAAGGCACTGACTTCACCATCAGCGGCACAGACCTGAAAGCTCCTGCTTCAGTAGCCGATGCGGTAAGCGATGTGCTCACCGTGAAGTGCGGCACATTCACTAAAGTGATCAACATCAAGGCAATCCCCGCATGCCCGCTATCCGGAGAAGGCACAGCCGAATCGCCCTACCTGATCACCACCCCCGAGGAATGGAACGCATTCGCCGGATACATGGACATTGCCAACAACACCATGGAGGGATGCTATGTGAAGGTGGTCAACGACATTGACTTCACCGACAAGACATTCAAGGCGCTTAACGCCGGGTCTGTCTCATTCTGCGGTACACTTGACGGAGCTTCGCATACAGTCAAGGGCATCAACCTCACCACCACAGCCACCTTCCAGGCCGCTATCGGAACGGTAGCTGCTGAAGGCACAGTCAAGAATCTCACTCTCGAAGGCAATGTGACATCGGCATTCGCCAACACAGCCGGCTTCGTGGCAAACGCATACGGCACGTTCGAAAACTGCGTCAACCGCGTGAACGTGACATCCACCAAGGGCACGACAGGCGGTTTCGCCGCCAAGATTTTCAGCGGTGCCACTCTTACCGGTGTCCGCAATGAGGCTACTGTGAAATCATCGGCCACGACCATCGCCGGTATCGCTCCCGTCTCGGAAGCCGGAATCACCCTCGTGCGCACCGGCAACTCCGGCACCATCGAATACACCGGTACCACCGCAGCTTGCCTTGCCGCAGGTGTGATAGCAACACCCAAGGCCGGTGTGTATACCGAAGTATATAATGAAGGCGAGATCATCGTGCCCGCCACCGCACAGAAAGTGGGCGGCATCTTCGCTCAGATCACGGCCACAGCAGCCGACCCCGAATATCTCATGACTGGCTGCTACAATACCGCCTCAATCTCAGGCGCACATACGCTCGCAGGTCTGGTGGCGTTCTCATCCGACAATTATGCTCAGATTAAGGCCAAGGATTGCTACAACGAGGGTGACATCACCTCAGTGGCCACATCCGGCAGTGGGGCGAATCCCGTGGCCGGTTTGTTCGGACAGGTGAATGCAGGTAGTGTGATAGAAGGCTGCTACAACTCCGGCAATATCCTCTCGGAGAAGACCACCTACATCTCCGGTGTGATCGGCACAGTGAAGACTGGCGGCAGCGCCACCAAGACCACCACAATCTCCGGTTGCTACAACACCGGTGAGGTCACTGCCAACGCCTCGATCGGCGGCGGCATCATAGCCATGGCCAACAATTTCACCACCATATCCGGCTGCTACAACGCAGGTGCAATCACCGGCGGATTCACCCTCGGTGGCATCGTGGCACAGATGTCAGGAGCCAACATTGAGATCACAGGATGCCGCAACGAGGCTCCTGTCACCGCCAAGGGCGCACTCTCCGGCGGTATCATCGGCAATAACGCCTCCGGCGCAGCCAACGTGAACAATTGCTACAACGTAGGTGCCATCACCAGCGAGAGCGCAACCGTAGGCACCAAGAACACCGACGGATACGCCATCGGTGGCCTGGCCGGTAGAGCACACGCCGTGTTCACCGACTGCTACAATGCGGGTACCGTCACAGGTGCCACTCAGACCGGTGGCCTGGTGGGCACCCCCTACAAGAACGACACGAAGCTCTACAACTGCTACAACGCAGGCGAGATAGTGATGAAATCCACTGATGGCACATTCGGCAACCTCATCGGCGTCAACCTTGACCCGACAGTCAACACCACCAGCTGGACTGAATCCAACGTCGTGGAGAACTGCCACTACCTGACCGAATACAACGGCACTCTTGAGAACGGTGCCGGCAAAGGCACCGCCGCCACCTACGCCACCCTGGCCACAATTGCCATGGGCGACAACTGGGAGGCCGGTGACGACTACACGCTGCCGCGCCTGAAAGTATCGGCCGATGAGAACAGCGCCATAGCCCACGCTGCCGTGCCGGTGGTTGGCGAAGGCGATGTGCATCCAACTGTGACACGTGATTTCAAGGTTGGCAATCCCGAGGGCGTGACCTGGACAGTGTCCGTCCCCGCAGTCACAATCGACGGCAACGACGCCCGCTTCGGTCAGGAGGCATTCACCGGAGAATTCACCCTCACAGCCCGGGCCGGCAAGCATTCCCACACCTACACCCTCACCGCTGACAATGCTTCGGCTCTCGACAGCCTCACAGCAGGCAAAGAGATTGCTTCCGAACGCTACTTCACCATAAGCGGCGTTGAGATCAATAAGGAAGCCGCCATCTCCGGCGAGGTTTACGTCGTGCTCACGATATACACCGACGGAAGCTCAGTCACACGCAAGATCACCAAGAAATAGCACTCTGCTATAATCCAACGAAAAAGGGAGGCGCACCGCGGCGGGTGCACCTCCCTTTTTGTTTGCAGCGGCTTTGACATTGTATTTTGCCGTATGCAGGATTTTTTGTAATTTTGCCAAAAATATACACTTGTCATGTTAGAAAAAATCACAGCCCTCTCCACTGAAATACAAAATCTTACCGCCTCATCGAAAGAAGAGGCTGAAGCGTTGCGCATAAAATACCTGAGCAAAAAGGGCGAGATATCCGCACTGATGGCCGACTTCCGCAATGTCGCCCCTGAAGACAAACGCGCCATCGGCCAGGCGCTCAACGACCTGAAGAATCTCGCCACAGAAAAGATCAATGCCCTGAAAGAAGCCACAGAGACAGCCGGATCAGGATGCGAGGGTCTGGACCTGACACGCACCCCGGCTCCAATACCCCTGGGCACCAGGCATCCGCTATCGGTCGTGCGCGAGGAGATCATCGCAATCTTCCGCCGTCTGGGATTCACAATCGCCGAAGGCCCCGAGATAGAGGACGACTGGCATGTGTTCTCGTCGCTCAACTTCGCAGAGGACCATCCCGCACGCGACATGCAAGACACATTCTTCATCCAGCGCTCGCCCGACGTGCTGCTCCGCACCCACACCTCATCTGTGCAGACCCGTGTGATGGATAAGACACAGCCCCCTATCCGCATCATATGCCCCGGACGCGTATACCGCAACGAAGCCATCTCGGCCCGCGCACATTGCTTCTTCCACCAGGTGGAGGCGCTTTATGTAGACAAGAACGTGACTTTCGCCGACCTGCGTCAGACACTGCTATACTTCGCCCGCGAGATGTTCGGCCCCGACACCAAGATACGTCTGCGTCCGAGCTATTTCCCGTTCACCGAGCCATCAGCAGAGATGGACATCAGTTGCGACCTCTGCGGTGGCAAGGGTTGCTCATTCTGCAAAGGCACCGGATGGGTGGAGATCCTTGGTTGTGGCATGGTGGATCCCAACGTGCTCAAATCCTGCCACATCGACCCAGAGGTATACACCGGATTCGCCTTGGGCATGGGCATAGAGCGCATCACCAACCTGAAATACCGCGTGAAGGACCTGCGCATGTTCTCGGAGAACGACGTACGCTTCCTGGACGAATTCACATCCGCACGCTGAGCCTATGGCCATCACGGTGAGCGAGCGATACCGCCGGGCCATAGAATGGTTTGCCGAGGCAATCCCCGTGGCCGAGACCGAATTGCACTACAGCAACCCGTTCCAATTGCTGGTGGCGGTGATTCTGTCGGCTCAATGCACCGACCGGCGCATCAACCAGATCACCCCCGCCCTCTTCGCCGCGTTTCCCACACCCGAAGCAATGGCCGAGGCTTCCGCCGAGGAGATTTTCGACCTTATAAAATCCGTCTCCTATCCCAACAACAAGGCCAAGGCCCTTTCCGGGATGGCCCGCATGCTTGTAAGCGAATTCGACAGCACGGTGCCCGACAATATGGAGAGCCTGACCCGGCTCCCCGGCGTAGGGCGCAAGACCGCCAACGTGATACTGGCCGTAGTATTCGGACAGAGCGCGATGGCTGTGGACACGCATGTGTTCAGGGTAGCCAACCGCATAGGCCTCACCCGCAACAGCCGTACACCACTGCAGACCGAGCGAGCCCTGATGCGCCACATTCCGGCCCACCTGGTGCCCCGCGCCCACCACTGGCTCATACTCCACGGACGGTACACATGCACCGCACGCAATCCGAAATGCGACAGATGCGGCCTCACCGACATCTGCAAACACTATCTGAGCACCAATGCCAAGAATCCAAGGAAAGACCCTGATACAGCTGATTAAATTCGGCATAGTAGGTGTGATCAACACTTGCGTCACCCTGTTGGTGATATTCGTATGCAAATCACTGCTCGGCATCAACGAATACATGGCCAACGGACTGGGATATGTGGCCGGCGTGACCAATTCATTCCTATGGAATCGCGCCTGGGTGTTCCACGCTTCCGGTGACGGAAAATTCAGGCAGCAGATGACCATGTTCTTCATCGGCTTCGGCATATGTTATGTGATGCAATTTCTGGTAGTATGGGGCATCACACAATCGGCATTCGGCACAGTGGAATATGACCTCGGATTCTTTGTGATCTCAGGCTACGGAATAGCGACTCTGATAGGTGCCGTGGTATATTCAGTGGCCAACTTCATTTACAATCGTCTGGTGACTTTCCATGTCAAATGAACAGTATCGCCAATAAAATTGTTATGCCGTACATAGAATGCGCGTTATTGAAAATATCGTGACAATCCTGATACAATTTCATTTCTAACACTTGTTTTCACGGTACAATTATTTTACTTTGCATATACGTTATCACAACTACAAATAAAATAGTCTGATGTTCAACTCCGCTCCTTTGGGAACGATATTACTTGTCAACAGCGACGAAAACATTACGGGACTGCTGAAATTCAATCTCAGTTCCGAAGGCTTCGGTCTGCAGATATACACAAGAGCTGCTGATGTGGAGCCATCGTCCGTCGCTGACGTCAGACTGGTGATTGCCGATGCGATGGAGCAGGATTTCACCGGTGAAGACCTGTGCCGGCGCCTTAAATCAGATCCGGCCACAGCCAATATCCCCATTATAATATGCTCGGAGCGAATGAGCGAGGATTCCGTGATAAGCGCCTTCGATGCCGGTGCCGAGGATTTCATAGCCAAGCCATTCTCACTGCGTGAGCTCGTGGCACGCATCAAATCAATCCTGCGCCGATACCCACGCCGCAGCTCCATGCCTGAATACATCCCGGCAAGGCGCACGGAAACACTATCTGTAGAAAAGATCAAGCTGCACATCGACCTTGACAACCAAAGAGTGTCTGCCGACGGCAACACCATCCCCCTCACAAAAACAGAATACGCCATACTTCTCTTCCTGCTCCGCAACCAGAACAATTTCTTCTCGCGCAATGAGATCTGCAATGAGATATGGAAAGAGGAAGCCGGCGTGAACGCCCGCATCGTAGACACCAACATATCACGCCTGCGCAAAAAACTCGGCGACACAGGCCGTCACATCATCAACCGGTACGGCATGGGATATGCCTTCGTAGAGGATCTTGCGTGATGCTGCCAGTATGCCACATCCCCGGTAGCCTTGAGGCCGGCTGCGATGAGGCCGGACGCGGATGCCTCGCCGGACCCGTCTACGCCGCAGCCGTGATTCTCCCCGATGATTTTCACCATCCACTTCTCAACGACTCCAAACAGCTCACCGAACGCCGCCGTGAATCCCTGCGCCCGATCATCGAAGACAACGCCGTGGCATGGGCCGTCGGCATAGTATCGGCCGAGGAAATAGATAGAATAAACATACTCCGCGCCTCTATCCTGGCCATGCACCGCGCCCTCGACGGCCTCAAAGTGCGTCCAGGCGCCATAATCGTGGACGGCAACCGATTCTCACCCTACGGCGACATCCCGTGGCAGACATTCGTCAAAGGCGACGGCCGCTTTGCCAACATAGCCGCAGCCTCTATCCTGGCCAAGACCCATCGTGACGAAGAGATGCGCCGCCTCAATGACATGTATCCACAATACCACTGGGATGTCAACAAAGGCTACCCCACCAAAGACCATCGCGCGGCCATAGCCGCCAACGGCCCTTGCCCGTTGCATCGCCGCACTTTCCGTCTGCTCCCCGCGCCAACGCTCTTCGACTGACTCACCTCGCCAGCCGCCTCAACTTCTCCCAGTCGAACACCTCCACCAATTCCTGCAGCCCGCATGCATCCGGCTCAGGAAGCAATCCAGCCATAAATCCGAGCCTACCAAGCAATTGGCGCGCGGTATAGCGCCCACGCAAGGCATCCATCGCCATCGCACCATCACGCTTCGACAGACGCTGACCCGCATCATTACGCAACAACGGCAGATGCGCATACACCGGAGCGGGATAGCCCATAAGCGATGCAAGATACATCTGTGGCGCAGTAGAGAGCAGCAGATCGCACCCGCGCACCACCTCAGTCACCCCCATCAGAGCATCATCCACCGTCACAGCCAACTGATAGGCCCATGCGCCATCAGCACGACGCACCACAAAGTCGCCACAGTCAACGGCCAGATTCACACGCTGCCGGCCATAGACCACATCGGCATACTCCACGTCCCTGTCAGGCACATACAGCCTCACGGCACCACGCACACCGGCAAGCTCGAAAGGTGGATTCACGGACGGACGGCATGTACCGGCATACACCACACGTCCATCGCTCTGATGAGGAGCCTGTGTAGCCATTATATCGGCCCGGGTGCATCGGCAGCGGTACAGCAGCCCCAACTCACCCAGCCGTGCCATCACCCCCTCATACACATCACCCCTGAGGCTCTGCATACAACCGCCGGCGATGCCCCCCTCGTCCCACTCCAGGCCCAGCCACGCCAGATCATCCTCGATCAGGCGCGCATATTCAGCCTTGGAACGCTGCGGATCCAGATCCTCTATGCGCAACAACCACCGCCCGCCCTGCTTCCTGGCCGACAGCCACGAAATCAGGGCAGTGAACATATTGCCCAAATGCATGCGCCCGGAGGGCGACGGCGCGAATCTTCCTTTCATCAGAGATCAGCTTTCTTCGACCGCAAAATTAATGATATAATCGCAGAAACGAGCACACGGAAAAACAAAATTCAATTTTTTCAAAAAAAATTTGGCAGTATCAAAAAATATGCCTAACTTTGCAACGCAAAACCCGAAAGCGGGTACCGACTATGCGAAAATAGCTCAGTTGGTAGAGCACGACCTTGCCAAGGTCGGGGTCG
>X363_Desmarests_Spiny_Pocket_Mouse__coassemble_210_pt1 | contig 44574 bp, 36 predicted proteins | sample X363_Desmarests_Spiny_Pocket_Mouse__metabat2_high_PE_013 | metagenome-assembled genome bin X363_Desmarests_Spiny_Pocket_Mouse
GGTTCACTTCTGCGGCAACTAATGACTCGTTCATGCTCGCTCCAAGCTATTACAACAAGAATGAGATAGTCGCGCTTGACCGCGCTTATATCAACTATGCCAAGTTTGAGGAACTTACGGAGAGGGATGTCGTATATGTCACCAAAATGAAGAAGAATCTCACTTATGAGGTTATGGTGGACTGCATGCATCAGAATGGGGATGGACTTATGGAGTATCGGGAGCAAGTTGTGGTATTCCGTAAGGATGAAATCAACCACATTGCCCGCATCATCACCTATGTCGATATCAAGAAAGAAAAGAAACCGAAGCTGATATCGTTGCTTACCAACGATTTTGACATGCCGTTGGAGACTATTGTCGCGATATATCGCCGCCGGTGGCAGATTGAGTCGCTGTTCAAGCAGATAAAGCAGAACTTCCCGCTAAGATACTTTTACGGAGAAAGCGCCAATGCAATCAAGATCCAGATATGGGTCACACTGATAGCGAACCTGCTGCTTTCTGTGCTGCAAAGCTCATTGACGCGCCAGTGGAGCTTCTCCGGGCTTGCAACAATGGTGAGAATCGTGATGATGTATTACCTGAATCTTGAAAAATTCTTCAACCAGCCCGATGCAGACTTGAAAATGATGCTCGCCGAGGCCGCAGAAAAACCTCCGGAAGTACCCGAAAATCCATAAAAGGGCTTGTCTATGCATATGTTAATGCCCAACTTCTATCTTTCAAGAGGTTGGGCTTGGATGATTATGGTTTAGCGGACAGTAATATTTCGTATTAATTCATCAAAGAATTGTTTTTTTCGCTAAAACTATGTTCTAAACATTGCTGTTCATTTGGCTCTTTTTTGTATCCAAGTGGACGAAGGGTCTAAGAACAGATTAGGCCGTAACCTCTGTTTTACAGAGCGTTACGACCTAATTATTTGCTTGTTAAGAACTATGTCTTAGTCTTCGATGGCGGCCTGGGCGGCTGCGACGCGTGCGATGGGCACGCGGTATGGCGAGCAGCTGACGTAGTTCATGCCGAGTTTGGCGCAGAACTTCACGGATGAGGGCTCGCCGCCGTGTTCGCCGCAGATACCCACTTTGAGTTCGGGCTTGACTGAGCGGCCTTTCTTGACACCCATTTCCACGAGCTGGCCTACGCCTTCCTGGTCGAGGACTTCGAAGGGATCGGTCTTGATGATGCCGTGTTCCTTGTAGAATTTGAGGAACTTGGGAGCGTCGTCGCGGGAGAATCCGAAGGTCATCTGAGTGAGGTCGTTGGTGCCGAATGAGAAGAAGTCGGCCACGGATGCGATCTCGTTGGCTACGAGAGCGGCGCGGGGCACTTCGATCATTGTGCCTACGAGGTAGGGGATGGAGCGGCCTTGTTCGTCGAATACCTTGGCTGCGGTGGTGTTGATGATGTTGGCCTGGTGCTGGATTTCTTTGAGTGATCCTACCAGAGGTATCATGATCTCGGGATGTACGTCGATGCCACGGGCTTTGCATGCGAGGGCAGCCTCAATGATGGCGCGTGTCTGCATCTCGGTGATCTCGGGATAGGTGATGCCGAGGCGGCAGCCGCGGTGGCCGAGCATGGGGTTGAATTCCTCAAGTGCGTCAACTTTTGCCTTGACTTCTTCGAGGGTGATGCCCATTTCCTCAGCCATGACTTTCTGTGTGGCTGTCTGATGAGGTACGAATTCGTGCAAGGGGGGATCAAGCAGACGTATTGTCACGCCGAAGCCGTCCATAGCCTCGAAGATGCCTTCGAAGTCGCCGCGCTGCATGGGGAGAAGTTTGGAGAGCGCGTGTTTGCGGCCTTCGACATCGGAGGCGAGGATCATTTCGCGTACTGCTTTGATGCGGTCGCCTTCGAAGAACATGTGCTCTGTGCGGCACAGGCCGATGCCCTGTGCGCCGAAGTGGCGTGCCTGCTTGGCGTCGCGGGGAGAGTCGGCGTTGGTGCGAACGAGTGTCTTGGTGAATTTGGCTGCGAGGCCCATGATGGCGCCGAAGTCGCCGCCGAGTTCGGGCTCGGTGGTAGGCACCTGGCCGTCGTAGACTTCGCCGGTGGAGCCGTTGAGCGAGATCCAGTCGCCTTCCTTGTATACTTTGCCGCCCATTTCTACAGTCTTTTCTTTGTAGTCGACGCGGATTTCGCCTGCGCCGGATACACAGCATTTACCCATGCCGCGGGCTACAACGGCAGCGTGTGAGGTCATGCCGCCGCGCATTGTGAGGATGCCCTGTGCCACGGCCATGCCGCGGAGGTCTTCGGGTGATGTCTCGATGCGGACGAGGACGACTTTCTTTTTCTTTTCAGCCCAAGCCTCGGCGTCGTCGGCTGCGAATACAACCTGACCGGTGGCTGCACCGGGTGATGCGGGGAGGCCTTTGGCCACGACTTTGGCACGCTTGAGGGCGGCTTTGTCGAATACGGGGTGGAGGAGTTCGTCGAGCTTACCGGGCTCCATGCGCAGAAGCGCGGTCTTTTCGTCGATTTTGCCGGCACGGAGCAGATCCATGGCGATTTTCACCATTGCGGCGCCGGTGCGTTTGCCGTTGCGGGTCTGGAGCATCCAGAGCTTTCCGTCCTGGATTGTGAATTCCATGTCCTGCATGTCGCGGTAGTAGTCTTCGAGGCGGTTGGCGATGGCTATGAGCTCGGCTGCGCAGTCGGGCATTGATTCCTGGAGTGAGGGATATTTAGCTGCGCGTTCTTCTTCGCTGATGCCCTGGAGGGCGGCCCAGCGGCGTGAGCCTTCGGTGGTGATCTGCTGAGGTGTGCGGATACCGGCCACTACGTCCTCGCCCTGAGCGTTGATGAGGTATTCGCCGTTGAAGAAGTCTTCGCCTGTGGCTGCGTCGCGTGAGAATGCCACACCGGTGGCGGAGTTGTTGCCCATGTTGCCGTAGACCATGGCCTGTACGTTGACGGCGGTGCCCCATTCCTCGGGGATCTGGTTCATGCGGCGGTAGAGGATCGCGCGCTCGTTCATCCAGCTGTCAAATACGGCGCAGATGCCGCCCCAGAGCTGTTCCCATGCGTTGTCAGGGAAGTCTTTGCCGGTGACATCCTTTACAGCGGCCTTGAAGAGGACAACAAGTTTCTTGAGGTCTTCAACATCAAGTTCGGTATCGAGTTTTACACCTTTTTCTTCTTTAACCTTGTCCATGATTTCCTCGAAGGGATCAATGTCGGCTTTAGATTTTGGCTTCATGCCGAGCACCACATCGCCGTACATCTGTACAAAGCGACGGTAGCTGTCCCATGCGAAACGGGGATTGCCGCTCTTTTCGGCGAGAGATGCCACGGTGGCATCGTTCATGCCGAGATTGAGGACGGTATCCATCATGCCGGGCATTGATGCGCGGGCACCCGAGCGTACGGAAACGAGAAGGGGGTTGGCGGGGTCGTTGAATTTTTTGCCTGTGAGTGTCTCAACATGAGCGATGGCGTCTTCAACGTCTTTTTTAATTCGTTTTACGACTTCGCCTTTGCCATACTGGGTGTATTCGGTGCAGACTTCGGTGGTGATGGTGAACCCAGGAGGTACAGGCATACCCAGGAGGTTCATCTCGGCGAGGTTGGCGCCTTTGCCTCCGAGGAGGTTGCGCATGTCGGCATTACCTTCGGCTTTGCCGTCGCCAAACAGATAGACTCTTTTCATCTTGTACTGGTTGTTATTGAATTGTTGTTCTTTAAATATCTGATTAATAACACGGATGCTGGAGCGGTAGCAAGACAGCTGTGTATCATTTCGTGTTACATTCTTTACTCAAGGTTAACTTGACTGCAAATTTAATGTTTTTATCTTAAATATAGAAAAATCGCGCTCTGTTTTTTACGACAGGCGCGAAAAATGGTTGTAAGAAATGGACGTAATAATTGGGTGTCATTGTCCCATGGAGGGGTAATAAAATTCGTGGTATTCTTTATTTTCCACGATGCACGATGTGTATGGGGGCAGTGTGCCGGTGACATGTCCATCATATATATGTATTGTCTGGCCGTTGGCGGTGTCTACATATGTGCCTTTCGGAATGTCGGTGGGGAAGTCGAATGTCTGGGTTTTGTCAGAAAAGTTCACGATGGCGATGCCGGAGTTGCCGCGGCTTACGGCTGCTATGGCACCGTCGGCTGAGTATGAGATGGTTTCGGGTGCGCCTGACATGTGTTTGCGGAATTTATTGGCTGCCACTACCTCGGGATGGAAGAATTCGTCGTTGCCACGTGCTCCGATCCGGTTGTTTCCCCAGTAGTTCTGCCTGGTGCTTCCGGCCGGCCGGCTGAAGAACAGGGGGGTGCCGTGCTGCCGTGCTGTGAGGAAAACCCATGCTGCGCGGATCTGCTGGTCGGTCAGGCCGGCGGATTCGTTCTGGTTGCAGTAGGTGTCGTGGCTTTCCACCCATGTCACAAGCCGGTCTGGCGATGCAGGGTGTCGCCAGTCGGACAATGAGTCGGCTATGGCATTGCCGGTCTCGAGCGCATGGCGCAGTGCGTGTCCATAGTTGCTGGCGGTGAGGCTCATGTATTCGGCATATTCGGTTTCTTTTACATTCTTGTCCTGGAGCACTTCTCCGTAGATGAAAAGGCTGTCGGCAGGAAGTGCGAGGCTTATGCCCTCCACAGCTTCGCGGCCGGTGGCCACATCCCAGAAGTTATTGCGGAGCGATTTTTCGTCTTTGGGGTCAGAAGGGAGGCCGATGTGTTTTGCTGTGTCGTAGCGGAAGCCTCTCACGCCGAGCGAGAGCAGGTCGTTGACGTATTGCATGTAATATTTCTGGAAGGCTGGGTTTTCGGTGTTTACGTCTTTAAGGCCGCCCATTTCGCCTGTGGTGCACTGGTAGCGGTCGTTGTAATCTGTGATTGGATTACGGCCATTGGCGTGGTACAGGTTTTCATGGCCTCCGACGGCGCTGTCAAGCGATGCAAGTACTTTGGTCTCGTCCATGGCGGTGTGGTTTGGCAGGACATCGACGATTACTTTCACACCGTATTTCGCGGCACTGTCGCACATGGCTTTCAGCGAATTCCGGTCGCCGAGTGCATAGTTGCCAATCTGCCAGTCGGTGGGTTGGTAATAGTAGTACCATTTTCCCATGACTGAGTCGCCGGGCTGGCTCATCAGCGCCATGCCTCCGTTGTCACCTACGAGACATGTCTGGGCCGGGGAGGTCTGCACGTATGAATAGCCTGCGTCGGCTATTGTCTTCATGTTTGCTGCGATGGTGTCGAATGACCAGCTCCAGGCGTGCAGTATCACGTCGTTTTCAGTTGACACTGGCTCATAGGCATTTTTTTGTGGATTGCAACTGGCGAGCACAAAGGCTGTCGCAGCTGCAGCGAAAGGTGAAAATTTCATGATGTAAGTATGATATTGAGATATGTCTGGCAAATTTAGTGATTTTATATTAAAAAGCAAAAAGAGACACCGTCGCGGCGTCTCTTTTTTAGGGTTTCCAATAGGTACAATTTCTAAGGTAAAAAAGATTGTTTTAGGTTTGCGATACAAAGGTCAGCCTTTTTTTCAGGGTGGCCAAATTATTTTATATGTTTTCCAACATAGTTTTTTAATCATGCGATGTGCATATAATATTTATTGCACTTTGTAATATGCTGATTTTTAGATATATTTTGTTTGGTGTGGGGCACTGGTTTGGAAATATATGCAAATGTTAAATAAGGTTAATTCAGGGATTTTCGGGTAGAAACTCTTTCATTTTGACAGAATCACCATCAAATTCGGCATATGACGTGCGCGTGATCCAATCGCCAAGAATTATGAGCTGGCAGGATGGGGAAAGTGATTCCTGCACCACTACATGACGGTGCCCTAATATGAAATAGTTGATGCCGGGGTCTACGTCACGCAGATATTCGCGGGCGAAAATGGCCTGCGGCTCCTTGTCGGAGCCATGGTAAATGGTTTCGTCGGACGAATGTCCGTCACGGTTGGATGCACTCCAGCGGAATGCGAACGGGACTGTCCAGCGCGGGTGTATGGCCGAGTAAAGTTTTTGACAGAAGCGGTTTCGGAATATACTCCGTATGAGCCGGAACGTGCGGGGCAGACGACCGAGTCCATCGCCGTGGCAGAGGAAGAAGCGTTTGCCACGTATGTCCTCCACGGTGTATCCGTCAATTACGGTGATGCCGATTTCATCACGCAGATAGTCGAACAGCCAGATGTCGTGATTGCCGATATACCATTTGATTTTCACCCCTGAATCTGCAAGATCGGCCAGAGTGCCGAAAAAGCGTACAAAGCCGCGAGGCACCACTGTGCGGTATTCATACCAATAATCAAGAATGTCACCGAGCAGATATACCGCTTCGGCAGAATTCTTTATAGAGCGCAGGAATTCGCATGCTGTCCGCTCTTTGGCGGCGGGGTCGGCGAAGCAACGCGAGCCCAGATGAAGATCGCTCAGGAAATATACTTTTTTGTCAGAGTCTGACATTGTCATAGAAATCCGAGTTCGAGTTTGGCCTCTTCGCTCATCATGTCCTTGTCCCACTCGGGCTCGAACACGAGGTTGATCGTGACACTCTTCAAGCCCTCGATGCTTTCGAGCTTGATGCGGGCATCCTCTATCAGGAAGTCGGCCGCGGGGCAGTTGGGGGCGGTCAGGGTCATGTCTACAACAAGGTTGGCATCGTCATCGATGTCTATTCTATATATGAGGCCCAGGCTATATATGTCTACCGGAATTTCCGGATCGAAAACGGTGCGGAGCATTTCCACAACCTTTTCTTCGAGATGAAGGCGTTTTTCTGTGTCCATGTAGGGTAATTTTTTGCAAAAATAACCAATTCGGCGCGTTTAGCCAAATTTCTTGCCTACTCGCGAATTTTTGTGTAAATTTGCACACTAAAAAATGGCGCGATGGTAATAGTGAAACGTCTGTATACATTCATGCTGCAACGGTTTTTGCCGCTGTTGGCCATGACGTTTTTTATATGTCTCTTTATCGTGCTGATGCAGTTTCTGTGGAAATATGTTGATGAGCTTGTAGGCAAGGGACTGTCGGTGAGTGTGATCGGTGAGCTGTTTTTCTACGCTGCCATCACGATGGTGCCCACGGCATTGCCGTTGGCGGTGTTGTTGGCGTCTCTGATGACATTCGGTAACCTGGGCGAGAAATTTGAACTTACCGCCCTGAAGGCCGCCGGCATATCGCTCCTTAAGATTATGCGTCCGCTCGTTGTGTTCATGGTCTTTCTGGCCATTGGCGCATTCTTTTTCCAGAATTACGTGTTGCCGGTGGCTCAGACAAAGATGTGGACGCTGCTGTTTTCTGTGAGACAGAAGTCGCCGGAAGTGGAGATTCCAGCGCGTTCGTTCTACGATCAGATTCCGGGCATGAATCTGTATGTAGAGAAGAAAAACCCTGAAACCGGGATGCTCTACGACATGATAATATATGATGTGTCGCGAGGTCTCGACAATTCGCGCGTGATTCTTGCAGATTCAGGGAAACTCAATTTCACGGAGGATAAGACACATCTGTTCCTGCACCTGTACCGTGGGGAGATGTTTGAGAATCTGCGAGACAACAGCATGGGCGCCACGTCGTCGAATTATTTGCCATTCAGGCGTGAGAGCTTCACCGACAAGCAGATATATTTTGTGTTCGATGCCAATTTCAACCGAATGAACGAGGAGACGATGCGCAACCAGTACATAGGCAAGAATGTGGCCGAGTTGTCGCAATCGATTGATTCAATAGGGCTTATTGTGGATTCCATTGGCACCAGCTACGGTAATGAGATAAAGCGTACGCCATACCTGCAACTAAGCTACGACATCCCCCCCGGGCAGGGCAGAAGTGGTGGGCCGGTCAGGAGACCGCAGATAGCGTTGACAGAGCCGATAGATATTGATACATTGTTCAACGGTCCTACAGCTGCACAGGCCCGGATGTACATAACACAGGCCATAGCCAAAGCCAACAGGCAGAAAAGTGACTATGAATATCGCTCAGCCGCTTTGATTGAGCAGGACCGGCTCATGCGCCGACATGGCATCGAACTGCACAGGCGCTTCACTCTTTCGTTCGCCTGTCTGATATTCTTTTTCATAGGCGCCCCCCTTGGAGCGATAATTAAAAAAGGTGGCATTGGCACGCCGTTGGTAATCTCCGTGTTCCTTTTTATCATATACTTTATTTTTGATAACATGGGCTACAAGATGGCCCGCGACGGAAAGGTGGATGTGTGGATCGGGATATGGCTGAGTTCGGCAGTGCTCACACCGTTGGGCATATTCTTTACATATAAGGCCGTGGGAGACTCTCAGGTATTCAATATGGACGCATATGTGAAATTCTTCCGGATTTTGGTCGGTAAACGCGACAAACGCTCCCTCGAGACCAAGGAGATAGTAATGACGGAGGTGGAGAGAGACCAGGCGTTGGATATGCTCGTGGCTCTAAAGGAGTCATTAATTAAGGCACAGGAAGAGGTGCGCGGGTTGCCGATGTACCGCAAATTGTTTACCGGCAGTCTGTTTAAGGAAGCCACTGCCCGTATGAACGATGTGATTGAGTACCTATCGAATTCTCGCAATCCCAGGGTGATAAATCTGCTGAACGAATATCCCTTTGCGCTGAGTAAAAAATCCCTGCCGGATGTTATATCAAATACTGTAAAAATTACCCAACTGATATCACAAGATGGAAATCAAGTTAGATAAGATAGAAGATGCAATCCGCGATTTTGCCGAAGGCAAGATGGTGATTGTGGTTGATGATGAAGATCGTGAGAATGAAGGCGATCTGATCGTGGCTGCTGAAAAGATTACGCCGGAGCAGGTTAATTTCATGCTTAAAAACGCCCGTGGCGTATTGTGTGCCCCGATTACTATGCAGCGTTGTCATGAGCTTGACCTCATGCCTCAGGTCAAAGACAATACGTCCATGCTCGGCACTCCTTTCACTGTCACGGTGGATCTGCTTTCAGGATGCACCACGGGAGTGTCGGCTCACGACAGGTGTGCCACCATCAGGGCGCTTGCCGATCCGGCCACGCTGCCGCAGGATCTCGGCCGTCCGGGGCATATCAATCCTCTTTATGCGCAGGATCAGGGGGTGCTGAAGCGGTCGGGACATACCGAGGCCGCGGTGGATCTGGCCCGGCTCGCAGGCTTGCAGCCGGCGGCGGCACTCATGGAGATTATGAATGAAGACGGCACGATGGCCCGGTTGCCTGAATTGCGCAGGCATGCCGACGAGTGGGGCATGAGGTTGATCAGTATCCGTGATCTTATAGAATACCGGCTGCGGTCGGAGCGCCTGGTGGAAATGGGTGTGGAGGTGGATATGCCCACAGTGTACGGGCATTTCAAACTGATACCGTTCCGTCAGTTGAGCAACGGGCTTGAGCATATAGCCCTGATAAAAGGGGATGTGTCCGATGGCGAGCCGGTCCTTGTCAGAGTGCACTCATCGTGCGCCACGGGTGATATATTCGGATCGGAGCGGTGTGATTGCGGCCCGCAGTTGCACAAGGCCATGGAGATGGTGGAGAAGGAAGGGCGTGGTGCCATAATATATCTTAGCCAGGAAGGTCGTGGAATCGGTCTGATGGAGAAGATACGCGCGTATAAGCTCCAGGAAGAGGGGATGGATACGGTGGAGGCCAACCTGCATCTGGGACATAAGGCGGATGAGCGTGACTATGGCGTGGGCGCACAGATTCTGAATCTGCTTGGTATCAGGCAGATGCGCCTGCTTACCAATAATCCTTGCAAGCGTATAGGCCTCGAGGGCTATGGGCTTAAGATCGTGGAGAATGTGCCTATCGAGGTGCCTCCGACGCAATATAACCGTTTTTATATGCACACTAAAAAAGAACGCATGGGGCACGACCTGCATCAGGTGTGATCCATGCGCTGACTGTATATGTCGGAGTGGATGGCTGCAAGGCTATGCCACTCTTTTTTTGCGGCGGAGAAATCGCATGCAGAATACCAGGATAAGCACTGCCGCAAATCCAAGTGTGATGGCATATATGAATGTGCCGGAATCCACTGCATACACTTCTGTGAAAGCCTCCGGTGAATTGTCGGGGAAATCGCCAGGGAGAGAATATATGTTACGTTTCCATCGGATTTTGCCGTCGGTCAGGTATACAAGCGATGCATCGCCGCGTGCCAGTTCCTTGAGCGATGTATCCTCTGATGTATATACGTCATATTCCGGTTGCACTTTGTCGGTCCATGCCGCGACGCTGTCGGGGTGTGTGGCTACGACAGCAATCATCGAGCCTCCCCGGTCGGAAATATGTCGGGATATTTGGTTGGCCATGCCCGATCGGGCGCGTCCGTGAAACTCAGGATTTGCCACGAGCAGAAGCATCTGTTCGCCCTCCGGTTCGATTACGGATGCCGTAACATCATCGTCGCCGTCGAAGATGGCGAGATGCAGGTTGTTCTCTGTCCCTTGGGCTGTGGCGGTACGACCCACATATTCCCATGTGTCGTCGGGCAGACTGTCTACGCTGAAGTATTCCTGCCGCCCGTCTTTTGAGTATATCAGTCTGATGTCTGAATCGTCAGGTGATGCGGCGAGGTCGGTGCCTAACGGATATGGGCGGAAATCCACCACCGGCTGCACCAGATAGCCCACCAGGCCTATGATAATGCAGTATATGATGCTCGACGCACCAATAATCCATTGCGACAGAGGTAAAAACAGACATGATGCATGCCTGTTGTATTTCAGCAGATAGACGACCATGAGTGTCAGCGCAATGTTTTTCAGAAAGGTGGCGGTGTTGGAGATAACCAGAGCATCGCCGAAGCATCCGCAGTCGGCCACCGGGTCAGCAATCATGATCCATGCGGTGAGAGGCAGCATCACAGCCATGAATATGCCGGCTGTCCACACAGCCATGCGCCGCAGGCATCCGCCGGCGATCAATGCTCCTATGGTGAATTCGGCTGTGGATAGGCCGAGTGCACAGCATAACATCAGCTCACGGGAGATGCCGCCGATGCCCCACACCTGCAGATATTCCTCGATCTTATAAATGAATCCCCATGGATCTGCTACCTTGCTGAATCCGGAAAATATGAAAGTGGCTCCTACGATAATCCGCAGAACCCATATTATATAAGGAACGGCGCGTGCGTGTCGTTCAGACAGCTTCATTCTCATCTGTCAGTTTGATTATACCGAACACGGCATAATTGATCATATCGAAATAGTTGGCGTCGATACCTTCCGAAATCAGGGTCTTGCCCATGTTGTCCTCTATTTCTTTCGTGCGTTCGATCTTCATCAGGATGAGATCGACGTATGACAGCACACGCATCCCGCGCCAGGCTTCATCGTAATCATGATTTTTTGCGATCATCAGTTCGCGCGCCTCGTCAATCACATCGCTGTATAGTTGGAGTGCTTTTTCAGCATCAATGTCCTTAGTGTCTGTGTATCCGCAGCGCAATTGTATCACGCCCACGGCGGCGTAATTGACGATTGCTATGAATTCGGGCAATATGCCTTCGCCCACAGCCGAGTGTCCTTTCACTTGCAGCGACCGTATGCGTTTCGCCTTGATGAATATCTGGTCAGTGATGGCCTGCGGACGCATTATGCGCCATGAGGCGCCGTAGTCAATCAGTTTTTTTGCGAATATTTCGCGGCACATTCCCAGTGCTTTGTCAAATTGTTCGAGGGTTTCCATATCGTATAAAAAAGTTAAAAGTCAGAATGTCGGAGTATATGCCCAAACACCTAACTTTTAACTTTTATGGATTATCTTGGTGGATTACTGGTTGAGACGATCCTGGGTGGCTTTCAGGTTGGCTTCGTCCTGCATGAGGTAGTAAGCCGATTCAAGAATCTTGAGGGCATCGGTATTTTCATTGTTGATATTGTATGATTGCTCAAGATTGTCAGTTGCTTTTTTCAGGAGGGGTTTGATCTGCTCATAGAAGATTTTGCCGTAGGCCTGCTCGTCGGTCGGAGCCGCGTCGTTGATAGCGCAAGCCTCGATGTACTGCACGCGGCCGAGGTTAAAGAGCGCATTGGCGTTGTACGGATCCACGGCAAGTGCCATCTCAAACATTTGTTTGGGGCTTCCTTGTGTGGTGTCGTCTTCACAGAGAATGCCCTTGATCACATAATACTGCGCGTTGAAGGGGTCGGCCTGGATGGCTTTGTCAATCATGGCCATGGCCTCGGGGTAGCGTTTGTCGTTGACATAGCTCTGGATGATGAAACCGATGTAGTTGGAATCCTCGCTGCCATAGAGTGGCAGGGCTTCTTCGGCGAGAGAGGTCACGATGTCGTTTTTCTTTGCCATGGATGCCACGGCGATGGCGTAGTCGTAGAGCTGCTTTTTATTGTAGCCTTTTGCCTTGGCACGCATGAAAGCGTCAAGTGATTTGTCCAGGTCATCCATCTGCCAGGCGGCGAGAGCCTGGTTGTACATGATCTCGGCCATGATGGTGTCGGCAGGTACGTTTTGGAGAGCTTTGGCGAACACTGGATTCTCAGGGAGCGATGTATAGATGCCCCATGATTTGTATGCATTTGCGTAGTCCTTGAGATTCCAGAATTCTACGGCGGAGACATTGAAGTCGTTATAGTGGCCGGCGATGGTGTTTACGATTTCTTTCGAGTATTTGGGTTTCACTTTGCCTTTGGCATCGGGCACTGAGTCGAGGGGCAGGGCTTTGATGAAATTGTCGTATCCTCCTATGAGTGCTTCCACCATGTCTTTGTCGCCGTTTTCGGGCAGTTTGTTGAATGCTTTCAGGCCGGTGTAATCGTCATAGAGTTTGAATCCGGCTTTGCCGGGGATAAACCAGGTGATGGCCTGGTTGGCGGTTTCAGGATTGGTGAAAGCGGGAGTGATGATTGACACGACCTCTTTGTAGGTCTTGCCGTCTTTCATGGCGCGTTCGGCGTCTTTCACAACTTGCTGTTGTGCGGTAGCGGAGAGTCCGGCGAGGGCTACAACGCATAAAGTCAAGACTTTTTTCATAATCGATATATAAAAGTTGATTGTTTCTTTGATATATTAACAATTGTATGGCTTAAATGTTACTCTTCGGGCTGGGTTTCCTCTGTGGCGTCATCGTTGTCATCTGCTTCTTCCTGCTCTGCGGCGAGTTCCGTTTCGCTGATTTCGGGCAGCTCTTCGCCTTCCACCACCTGTGCTGTCTCTTCCTCGGGGTCGGAGTCCACGCAGCATACCGATGCTATTGTGTCGCCGCGCTTGTCCAGGTTTATTATTTTCACGCCTTGGGCGGCACGGCCCATGATGCGGATGTCGGCCACGTGTATGCGTATGGTTATGCCCGAATGGTTGATGATCACGAGGTCGTTGTCGTCGTTTACGCTTTCGAATGCTACCAGGTGCCCGGTCTTGTCGGTCACGTTCATGGTCTTCACGCCTTTGGTGCCGCGGTTGGTCTGACGGTATCCGTCAAGCTCAGAGCGTTTGCCATAGCCATTTTCTGATACAGTCATTACGGTGTTGTCGCAGTCGGGCGTCATGGTGATGAGGCCTACGATCTCGTCTTGGCCATCTTCGTCGAGCCTCATGCCGCGTACGCCCGCTGATACGCGTCCCATCGAGCGCACTTTCGACTCATGGAAACGCACGGCACGTCCGTTGCGGTTGGCCATCAATATTTCCGAGTTGCCGTCGGTCAGGTCTACGCCTATGAGTTCGTCTCCCTCTCGGATTACAATCGCTTTTTTGCCTTTGGCGAGTACACGTGCATATTCGGCAAGTGATGTCTTTTTGATCAGACCCTTGCGTGTGGCGAACACCAGGAAGTGTGAGCCGGTGAATTCCGCATCATCGAGCTGCTTGCAGCGTATGTATGCTTTCACGCAATCGCCGGCTTCGATGTTGAGCAGGTTCTGGAGGGCACGTCCCTTGGTGTTGCGTGCGCCTTCTGGAAGCTCGTATACTTTCATTTTATATACCAGACCTTTCTGGGTGAAGAAGAGGAGTGTGTTGTGCATTGAGGCTGTGTAGATGTGCTCAATGAAGTCTTCATCGCGTGTGTCGCTGCCCTTGAATCCTACACCGCCGCGGTTTTGCGCGCGGAATTCGCTCAGGGGCGTACGTTTGATGTATCCCATGTGCGAGATGGTGATGATCATGTCATCGTCGGCGTAGAAGTCTTCTGCATTGAAGTCCCCGGCCTGATAGTTGATGTCGGTGCGGCGGTCGTCGCCGTATTTGTCGCGGATTTCCTCAAGTTCTGTCCTGATTACATCGCGGCACACGTTTTCATCATTGAGGATGAGTTCGTAGCGGGCAATCTCTTTTTCAAGTTCTTCGTAGGACGCGCGGAGCTTGTCTTGCTCCAGTCCGGCGAGCTGACCGAGACGCATGGCCACGATTGCGGCGGTCTGGGCCTCGGAGAATCCGAAGCGGTCGGCGAGAGGCTGCCGGGCGGCTTCGGCGCTGGCCGATGCGCGGATTATGGCAATTACCTCGTCGATGTGGTCGCAGGCCATGATCAGGCCTTCCAGAATATGTGCGCGCTCCTGGGCCTTGCGCAGGTCGTATTTGGTGCGCCGGATCACTACGTCGTAGCGGTGGTCGATGAATGCCTCGATCAGCTGTTTGAGGTTGAGCAGGGTGGGGCGGCCATTCATCAGAGCCACATTGTTCACGCTGAACGAAGCCTGCATCTGTGTCATTTTGTAGAGCTTGTTAAGCACTACGTTGGCATTGGCATCTGATTTCAGTTTAATCACGATGCGCATGCCTTGATGTGACGAGAGGTCGTTGATGTCGGCTATTCCATCGAGTTTTTTCTCTGTCACCAGGTCGGCTATGTATTTTATCAGCTCGGCTTTGTTCACACCGTATGGAATCTCAGTCACCACAATGCATTCGTGGTTGCTTTCCTGCTCGATTTCGGCGCGGGCACGTATCACGATGCGGCCGCGGCCAGTCTCGTACGCATCTTTCACACCCGAATATCCGTAGATGGTGCCACCTGTAGGGAAGTCCGGTGCAGTGATGTGTTTCATCAGCTCGGGTATGGTGATGTCGCGGTTGTCAAGCAGTGCGATCGACGCGTTGATGGCCTCGGTCAGGTTATGGGGCGGCATGTTGGTGGCCATGCCCACGGCGATGCCCGATGCGCCGTTTACCAGCAGGTTGGGAATACGTGTTGGGAGCACTACGGGCTCTTTGCGGGAGTTGTCGTAGTTCGGCTGAAAATCCACTGTCTCTTTGTCGATGTCGGCCAGTAGTTCTTCACCAATTTTGGAGAGGCGTACTTCGGTGTAACGCATGGCGGCGGCGCTGTCGCCGTCCACTGAGCCGAAGTTGCCGTGGCCGTCCACTAATGTATACCGCAGCGACCAATCCTGGGCCATGCGCACGATGGTGCCGTAGATCGAAGAGTCGCCATGAGGGTGATATTTACCCATGACCTCACCCACGGCATTGGCTGATTTACGGTGTGGCTTTTCGGAGGTGTTGCCCATTTCGTTCATGCCGAACATCACCCTGCGGTGCACAGGCTTCATGCCATCGCGCACGTCGGGTAGGGCACGTGATACGATCACCGACATCGAATAGTCGATATAGGCTGATCGCATCTCGTTTTCTATATTAATTTTCTGTATGCGGGTTTCGTCCACCATAGATTGTATGAATAATGATTAAATTATTATCTTCTTCACAATAAAACGGGTCATTGATCCGTTCTGTTATCGTGAAAACTACACATAAATATCATACAAAGGTAAGCATTTTTTCCGAATTTAACACTAATAAATTTATCTACTTTTTTGTTTTTTGATTTTTTAAGCAATCCCCGTCATTGCCGCTTTTTGGCACGGTTATTGCTGAATACATATATAACTGCCTTTTGCGGCATTATTAACTGATTATTTACGCTAATTAATTATATAGAATGGATAATTTCTCTCCTGAGATTCCCGTTTTGTTGGACCGGTGCAAAAGAGAAGCAATACGTCATAACAATTCCAATATTGACCCGCAACATCTTTTGCTTGCTTTGCTTGCCGACATCAACTCCCCTGCATTCAAGCTCGTGGAGCGTGCAGCCGTGGGCGATTCCGCCTATGAGCTTTTCAGGAAGTTGGACGAGACGCTTTTTGATGTCTCATCCGAGACCCCTTCGGCATTGGCGGTGAGCGATATTACAAATCGTATAGTGAAGCTCAGTGTGCTCGAAGCCCGAATTTTAAAACATCAGGAAGTAAGCCCGGTGCATGTGCTGCTGGCAATATTCCATAATCCCGAAGTACAAAAAATGGATTTTATCAAACCTTTCCTCGCTGCGGGCGTTGATTACCACAGTCTCTATCGCCTTGTGTCCCAGTCGGCAGAGGAGCCTCGTGCCGGAGCGGATTTCACTGAAGACGATGCTGAGGACGATCGCCCCGGACAGCCTTCCGGATCGTCTTCGGCATCAGAATCGCATTCCGACACTGCCGCGGCCCGCTCTGCCTCGCGTCGCTCCGGCAAGGCTGGGGCCGATACTCCGATGCTTGACAAATTCGGACACGACATGACGCGCGCTGCTTCCGATGGCCGTCTTGATCCTGTGGTCGGTCGTGAGACTGAGATCGAGCGCTTGGCGCAGATTCTTAGCCGCCGTAAGAAAAACAACCCCGTGCTCATCGGTGAGCCCGGGGTAGGTAAATCTGCCATTGTCGAGGGCTTGGCTCTGCGTATAGTGCAGCGCAAGGTGTCTCGTATACTGTTCAATAAACGTGTTGTTTCTCTGGACATGGCTGGTATTGTAGCCGGCACAAAATACCGTGGCGAATTCGAGGAACGTATCAAGGCTATACTTACAGAATTGCAGAAAAATCCTGACATAATTCTATTTATCGATGAGATCCATACCATAGTCGGTGCTGGAAACCCGTCCGGTTCCATGGATGCCGCCAATCTGCTCAAGCCTGCGCTGGCCCGTGGGGAGCTGCAGTGCATCGGTGCCACCACTCTTGATGAATACCGCAAGAATATTGAGAAGGATGGAGCCCTTGAGCGCCGCTTCCAGAAGCTCATGGTGGAGCCTACAACACCCGAAGAGACTTTGCAGATTCTTCAGAATATCAAAGACAAGTACGAGGAGCATCATAATGTGGCGTATACCGACGCTGCCCTGGAGGCTTGCGTCAAGCTCACTGACCGATACGTGAGCGACCGCAATTTCCCCGACAAGGCCATTGATGCCCTTGATGAGGCTGGCTCACGTGTGCATATTACAAATGTAGAGGTGCCTGAGGAAATAGAATCTCTCGAGAGGCAGATAGATGAAGCCACGGCCAATAAGCTCCGTGCCGCACAGGCTCAGAATTTTGAATCGGCGGCGGCTTTCCGTGACCGGGCCCAGCAGCTTTCGGAACAGCTCGACCGCGCTCGTGATCTCTGGGAGCAGCAGCTGCGCGACAAGCGTACGCCAGTCGACGAGGACAAAGTGGCCGAGGTCGTGGCCATGATGACCGGTGTGCCCACACAGCGCATCGCACAGGCCGAAGGCAAACGCTTGCTTGAGATGGGGCCGGCCCTGAAAGGTGCCATCATAGGTCAGGATAATGCCATTGATAAGATAGTCAAGGCAGTGCAGCGAAATCGTATCGGTCTGAAGGATCCCAACAAGCCCATCGGCACCTTTATGTTCCTTGGCCCTACGGGTGTGGGTAAGACACATCTGGCTAAGAAGCTCGCCCAGTATCTCTTTGATTCCACTGATGCTCTGATACGTATCGACATGAGTGAATACATGGAGAAATTCACCGTGAGCCGTCTTGTGGGCGCGCCTCCCGGATATGTAGGCTATGAGGAGGGCGGCCAGCTTACCGAGGCAGTGCGTCGCCATCCGTATTCGGTTGTCCTTCTTGACGAGATTGAGAAGGCTCATCCGGATGTATTCAATCTGCTGCTGCAGATGCTTGACGAAGGTCGTCTCACCGACAGCCTCGGTAGGCGCATCGACTTCAAGAACACCATCATAATAATGACTTCCAACATCGGTACACGTCAGCTCAAAGATTTTGGGTCAGGTGTTGGTTTCACTACCAAGGAGATTGATAAGGAATACTCGCACAGTGTGCTTCAGAAGGCTCTCAACAAGGCTTTCTCGCCCGAATTCCTCAACCGTATTGATGATATAGTTATGTTTGATTCGCTTGACAAAGAGGCGATTTTCAAGATTATCGACATTGAGCTTGCCGGTTTCTATCGTCGTGTCAGCGAGCTTGGTTTCTCAATAAGTCTCACCGACCGGGCGAAATCTTTCATCGCCGACAAGGGATACGATACTCGTTATGGTGCCCGTCCGCTCAAGCGTGCCATTCAGAAATACCTGGAGGATGAGCTGGCCGAGATGATTATAGCCGCCACCGTGAATTCAGGCTCCGAAATCTGCATAGATTACGACGCTGATGCCGACAAAATTGTCTCAACAGTCGTTCCCGTATCGGAATCCTGATCCAGACACAATATCCCATATGGCGGACGCATCCTTCCACAGGTTTGCGCCCGCTTTTTGTTTTTCCGGAATGAAATTATGCGGAATGTCATAAAAATCATTATATTTGCGAAAACAAACACTAATCTTAGACACATAATCTTATATGTTGCGGAATAAGAAGAGACTTTTTGCTGTATTGACATTGTCATGTTGCCTGTTGCCGGGGCATGCATCCGACCTCAGATTATGGTATGAGACTCCTGCCTCGGAGTGGACCCAGGCACTCCCCGTCGGGAATTCCCGCCAGGGTGCCATGGTGTATGGCGGGGTGGATTGCGAGCGTTTGCAGCTCAACGAGGAGACGCTCTGGGGCGGCTCGCCACACCGTAATTCCAGCCCGATGGCTGCCGGTGTGCTTCAGCAGGTGCGGGATGCCGTGATGGGCGGCAATCTCAATCTGGCACAGAAACTGGTGAATGCCAATTTCCTCACCGGCCAGAATGGTATGCCGTATCAGCCCATTGGCAGCTTGCTGCTGCGATTCGGCACGGATTCCACGCCTGAGGCATATCGCCGCGATCTTGACCTGTCCACCGCCGTCACCGCCACCGATTACACTCTGGGCGGCGTGAAATACCGCCGTGAGGCATTCGCCTCACTTGCTGACAATGTGATAGTGATGCGTCTGCTGGCCGATGCTCCTGGGAGCCTGTCATTCACCGCAAAGTTTGAATCCCCTATGCCACAGACCGTGAGCGCACATGGCTCCATGCTTTGTGCCACTACCTCTGGCACCGGTCATGAAGGCGTGCCTGGGGCTGTGGTGGCCTCCACATTGGTGGATATTGATGCCGGTGGCGCGCCCGTAGTGCTCACCGACAGCACCATCACGGTATCTGGAGCCGACGATGTGGTCATATACATTTCCACAGCCACAAATTTTGTTGATTACAAGACCATAGGATCATCCGGGGTGGATGTGGCCGAGAGTACCCTGGTTTCCGTCCGTGCCGTCGGCTATGACGCTCTCAAGCAGAGGCATATAGATAAATATGCCGGGCAGTTTGGCCGCGTATCCTTGGAGCTTGCCGGTCCTGATCGCTCGGGCGTTCCTACCGACCGTCGCATCTCTGCGTTCAAGACCGTGAATGATCCCGGGCTTGCGGCTCTGTTGTACCAGTATGGCCGGTATCTGCTCATCTCGTCGTCGCAGCCCGGCGGCCAGCCAGCCAATCTGCAAGGCATATGGAATGCCGAGGTGCTTCCACCGTGGGATAGCAAGTATACCACAAATATCAACTTACAGATGAATTATTGGCCAGCGGAGGTGGCTAATCTCAGTGAATGCTCCGAGCCTCTGTTCACAATGTTGGACGAGTTGTCTGACGCCGGGAGATATACCGCACGTGCGATGTATGGCTGCGATGGTTGGGTGCTGCATCACAACACTGACATATGGCGCAGTACCGGAGTGGTCGACGGTGCCTTCTGGGGTATGTGGCCCAACGGTGGCGCATGGCTGTGTACGCACCTGTGGCAGCATTATCTGTATACAGGCGACCGCGATTTCCTGGCCCGCGCACTTCCGGTAATGAAAGGTGCTTCCGATTTCTTCATGGATTATATGGTGGAGCATCCACGCTACGGATGGCTGGTGAGCTGTCCGTCCAATTCGCCCGAGCATGGCCCCGGTGGAGAGAATGCCGATGAGTCATCTATAATCGCAGGTTGCACCATGGACAATCAGATTGTTTTCGATCTGCTGTCACAGACGCAGGCCGCATGCCGCATCCTTTCCCGTGATTCTGAATACTGTGATACGCTCCAGGGCATTATCGACCGGCTGCCCCCGATGCAGATAGGGCGTTACGGGCAGTTGCAGGAATGGCTTGAGGACGTGGATAATCCTGCCGATCAGCACCGCCATATCTCCCATGCCTACGGATTGTATCCGTCCAATCAGATCTCGCCGTATTCCCGTCCGGATCTGTTCTCTGCCATCCGTACCACGCTGATACATCGCGGAGACGCGGCCACAGGATGGTCCATCGGATGGAAGGTGAACCTATGGGCGCGGTTGCTCGACGGCAACCATGCCTACAGGATTATCACCAATCTTTTCGACGGATACCTGTATCCCAATCTTTTCGACGCGCATCCGCCATTCCAGATCGACGGCAATTTCGGATACACGGCTGGTGTGTCAGAAATGCTCATGCAGAGCCACGATGGCGCCGTGCATCTGCTTCCTGCCCTTCCTGATGTATGGCCGGACGGAAGCGTTAAGGGGCTCATGGCTCGCGGGGGCTTCAAGGTGGATATGCAATGGAAGGATATGGAGATACAATCGGCCACCGTCACATCCACCCTTGGCGGCACGTTGCGCATCCGTTCGTATCATCCGCTCGTGGGCCGCGGTCTCAGGCTTGCTGCCGGTGATTGCCCCAATCCGCTGATGGCTCCGGCCATTGTGAAAGATCCTTTGGTATCTCCGCAGGCTGCCATTCAGCCCGCGGCTCTGCGGTATGTATACGAATATGATCTGGATACCCAGCCCGGCAAGACCTATCAGGTATCCCGCGTGCATTACAATGATAAGTGAAACTGAAAAAAATGGACACATCATCATACGCATTCTCAATGCCGATTCTTGTGCGGGGATATGAAGTGGACTCGCAGGGTATTGTGAACAACGCCGAATACCTCCACTACATGGAGCACACCCGCCACCAGTTCTGCCGCAAGGCCGGCCTGTCGTTCCGTGCCATGCAGGAGCGTGGCCTTGATCCGGTGCTCGCCAAAGTGGAGATTGAATACAAATCACCACTGAGGCTGGGCGATGAAATGATAAGTTGCATCAATCTGCGCCGCCGCGGACCACTCTTCGTCTTTTATCAGGACATTTTTCGTGCCGATGGTGTGCAAGTGATCAAGGCAGTGGCCAACATCGCATGTCTGAAGGACGGACATCTGTCCAAGGGGGAGGAGCTTGCCGAGGCTTTTAAAGATTATCTCTGATTCTTGATATGGATATACCACAGGCAAACAGCGACATACTCCCCGCCTGCATCGCCCTGAGCATGGGCAAGGGCGTCACGGCAAGCGTGGCCCGCGAATTGATGTGCCGTTTCGGGTCGGCGCAGGAGTTCTTTGCCCGCAGCCGCAGTGAGATGGAGGCTGTGGTCGGACTGCGCAATAATCTTTTTGCCGACGAGATGCGCCGTCAGTTGCTCGACGCGGCCAGAAAGGAGTGCGCGTTTATAGAGGCCAATTCAATACATCCCTTTTTCATTGATTCCGATGGATATCCCGAAAGGCTATCGCAGTGCGACGACGCTCCTGTCATGCTATACACTCTTGGCTCTCCGGTGCTTGACTCGCCATATGTGATTGGCATTGTGGGCACTCGCCACAGCACCCCATATGGTCTTGACTTCACCAACGCGCTTGTCTCCGACCTTGCTGCGGCGCTACCCGGGGTGGTGATAGTGAGCGGTCTCGCCTATGGCATAGATGTTGCCGCCCATACCGCCGCTCTGAAGGCAGCTACGCCTACAGTGGGTGTATTGGCTCATGGCCTCAACACAATCTATCCTGCCGCCCACCGGGATATCGCCGCCAGGATGGTGCGTGCGGGGGGCATGTTAGTGACTGAGTATCCTTCCTCGGCCGGTATCCATCGCAGCAATTTCCTGGCCCGTAATAGAATCGTGGCCGGTTTGTGCGACTGTATAGTGGTGGTGGAGTCAGATATAAAAGGCGGAGCACTTTCCACTGCGCGTATCGCCGGGGAGTATTCCCGTGATGTCTTTGCTGTGCCGGGGCGGATCACCGACAAATACAGCCGCGGCACCAACCGTCTGATTGCCGACAATGCCGCCTGTCTTATCCGCGACGCCTCCGATATCCTTGACCATATGGGATGGACATCAGCAGTACTGTCCACGCGGATAGACAACCTTTTTGACACGCTTTCACCCGAGCAGCAGACAATTATTGATATCATCCGTAAAAAACCGGATGCCACTGCCAATGATATCTGTGTCCTCTCCGGACTGCCGTACAATATCGTGGCGGACCGCCTGTTCCAGCTTGAGATCGACGACCTGATCTCGATTCGCCCCGGTGGCAGCTACGGATTGTCCGCGTCATTGATTTAACATTTTTGCTCTCTTAGCGTTTATATAATATCAGTAATCATTAAATCTCTCACCATGGTACCAAGATTTATCCCTGAATCAGAACTAATCATCAATTCTGATGGCACAGTGTTCCATCTCCATATCCATCCTGACCAGCTAACAGACAATATAATACTTGTGGGCGATCCGGCCCGTGTCAATATGGTGGCTGAGTTTTTCGACACCAGGACATGGGAGGTCTCTTCACGCGAATTCCACTCCATAGGTGGCACATACAATGGCCGTCCCATCATGTGTCTCAGCCATGGCATCGGTCCCGACAACATTGATATCGTGATTACCGAGCTGGATGCGCTGGCCAACGTCGATTTCAACACCCGCCAGGTGCGCGACACCCATCGCACTCTCACAATGGTGCGTATCGGCACATCGGGTGCACTGCAGCCCGAACTGTCGCTCGGCACCCCTGTGATAGCGGAAAAGGCCATCGGATTCGATGGAGTGCTCAACTATTATAAAGACCGTAACAAAGTGGCCGATCTTGATTTCGAACACGCTTTCTGCAAGCACACCGACTGGAATCCGCTCTGGGCGAAACCTTATGTAGTGGATGCAGATCCTGAGCTTGTGGCACGCATCGGTGGCACCGACATGGTGCGCGGCAATACCATTTCTGCTGTAGGATTCTATGGCCCCCAGGGACGTTACGTGCGTATGGCTCTCGCCAATCCTGACCTGAACCATAGCATTGAGGAATTCCGTTACAAAGACCGCAAGATCACCAACTATGAGATGGAGTCCGCTCCCCTTCAAGGGCTTGGCTTAGCCATGGGGCATAAGTGCATGACCGTATGCTCAATCATAGCCAACAGATTCAACAATGATGCCAACCCCAACTATAAATCCGGTATCCGCGACCTCGTGGCCACCGTCCTTGACCGTCTCTGATACATTGCAATCATAATCTTCACAATCGCGGCTTTCATAACTCGCAATTTCTTCGTAATTTTGCAGTATGATTGCTGCGATTGTAATACTTTCTGTCATGCTGCTGGCTTGCGCGGTGGCTTTGGCATACATGGTGGCACAGCGCCATTCAGCGGCGTCACGTATCGATGAAGAAGAACGTTTCCGCATGATGGCCACTGAGATTTTTTCGCAGAATTCCCGCCAGTTCCGTCAGGATAGTGAGCAGCGCCTCAGTGAGCTTATCACCCCTGTGATCACCGACCTGAAAGATTTCCGTGCGGCATTCACCGAGAGCTACAGCCGAGAGCAACGGGAGCGGTATTCGCTCCAGGAGCGGCTACGCGAGCTCATCAGCCTCAACGACACCATTGGCCGTGAGGCACGTGAACTCACATCGGCCCTTAAAGGCAACTCGCGTGTGCAGGGTCAATGGGGTGAGATGATCCTGCAGAATATCCTCGAACGTTCTGGTCTGCGCCGGGGTGAGGAATACACAATGCAGGAATCGGTGGTGACACCCGATGGCCAGCGTCTGCGCGCCGATGCTGTGATCACGTATCCCGACGGGCGTCATCTGGTGATAGACTCAAAAGTGTCCATTTCCGATTATCTCGAACTTACACGCTGCTCCGATCCTGCTGCCCAGGCCGTCATTGCCCGTAGGCATGTGGCCTCCGTCAGAAATCATATTAACGAGCTTAAAAACAAAAACTATCAGGACTACATCGGTACCGAGCGCGCTGATTTTGTACTCATGTTTATCCCAAACGAGGGCGCGTATCTCGCAGCTATGCAGACCGACGACTCCCTGTGGCAGTACGCTTACGACAATAGAGTGATCATCGTATCGCCAACGCACCTGATGGCAGTGGTGAAACTTGTTGAGCAGACTTGGCGTCACGAGCGGCAAAACCGCAACGCCATGGAGATTGCCACCGAAGGTGGACGCCTGATTGATAAACTTGCCGCATTCCTTGCCGACATGGAAAAGATGGAGGCTTCTCTGGATGCTGCCCGCCGTGCGTACCAGGCTGCGTATACCAAGCTCGACGGCAAAGGGGGCATAATCTCCAAGGCCGAAAAATTGCGGGATCTCGGTGCGAAAGCCTCTCGTCCACTAACAACTAAAAACTAACAACTAAAAACTCCCAATGTCCGATACATCATTGCTGCAACGCCTCGACGGCATCGAAGCCAGGTTTGCCGAAGTCTCTACATTGATCACAGATCCCGATGTGATCCAGGATATGAAGCGCTACGTGCGCCTCACAAAGGAATATAAGGATCTGGAGCGACTTACTGCCGCCACAGCCCGTTATCGCAGATTGATCAGCGATGTGGATGAGGCAAAGGCCACCCTTGACACGGAAACGGATCCCGAGCTGCGTGAGATGGCCAAGGATCAGCTTGATTCGGCACAAACTGAGATCCCGGCACTTGAGCAGGAGATAAAACTGATGCTCATTCCGGCTGATCCCGAGGATGCCAAGAACGCTATCCTTGAGATCCGTGCCGGCACCGGAGGTGACGAGGCCGCTATCTTCGCAGGCGACCTTTATAAGATGTATACCAAATACTGCGAATCCAAAGGGTGGACGGTGGCCGTGTCCTCGTTCAGCGAGGGGGCGGCCGGAGGTTTCAAGGAAATCGACCTCGCTGTCTCGGGTGATAACGTTTACGGCACCCTAAAATATGAGTCGGGAGTTCACCGTGTGCAACGCGTTCCTGCCACTGAGACCCAGGGTCGTGTGCACACATCGGCCGCGACCGTCGCCGTGCTTCCTGAAGCCGAGGCCTTCGATGTGGAGATCAACGAGGGTGAGATCAAATGGGATACATTCCGCTCTGGCGGTGCCGGCGGTCAGAATGTCAACAAGGTGGAGTCCGGTGTGCGGTTGCGTTATATGTGGCGTAATCCTAACACTGGTGTCACCGAGGAGATTCTGATAGAATGTACCGAGACACGCGACCAACCCAAAAACAAGGAGCGCGCCCTGAGCCGTCTGCGCACGTTTATATACGATAAGGAGCATCAGAAATACATGGATGACATAGCCTCTCGCCGCAAGACGATGGTCTCCACCGGCGACCGTTCGGCCAAGATCCGCACTTACAATTACCCACAGGGGCGTATCACCGACCATCGCATCAACTATACAATATACAACCTCCAGGCTTTCGTCGACGGCGATATACAGGACTGCATCGACCATCTGATTGTTGCCGAAAACGCTGAGAAACTCAAGGCAGCCGAACTCTGACAACTAACATCTAAAAAACTAACAACTAACAACTCCATAATGACACGTCTCGAATTGGTGGAAAATATCCGCCGCAAAAAATCTTTCCTCTGTGTGGGTCTTGATCCCGACCTGAATAAAATGCCTAAGCATCTGCTTTCGGCAGAGAATCCTATCTATGAATTTAACAAAGCTATCATCGACGTCACTGCCCGCTATGCCGTGGCTTACAAGCCAAACCTGGCTTTCTATGAGGCCGACGGACTGCGTGGATGGCAGGCTCTGGAGCTTACTGTGAAGTATATCCGCGAAAACTATCCCGACATCTTCATTATCGCAGATGCCAAGCGTGGCGATATAGGAAATACAGCCAGAATGTATGCCAAAGCCATTTTCGAAGGCCTTGGCTGTGATGCCGTGACTGTGGCTCCGTATATGGGAGAGGACAGCGTGGCTCCATTCCTGGAATATGATGGCAAATGGGCTATTGTATTGGCTCTTACATCCAATAAAGGTAGCCAGGACTTCCAGATGATAGTGGATCAGAACGGACATCGCCTCTATGAGCGCGTGCTCAAACGTACCCAGCGGTGGGGATCGCCGGTGAATACCATGTTTGTCGTAGGCGCCACCCAAGGCTCCCTCTTTGAGGATGTACGCCGAGTGGCTCCCCGCAACTTCCTGCTTGTGCCCGGTGTGGGCGCACAGGGCGGTAGCCTTGAGGAAGTGTGCCGCTATGGCATGATCGACGAATGCGGCTTGCTTGTGAATTCTTCCCGTGGCATCATCTACGCATCCGATGGCGAGGACTTCGCACAGGCAGCTGAGATTGAGGCTGCCAAGCTCGCCGCAGCCATGGAGACAGAGCTTGCCAAGGCCGGTGTGATCTGATTTATAAATATCGGCAAAAATAAATCCGATATACTGGAAATCGTGCGATTCTCCGTATATCGGATTTGTTTTTTAGTATATCTGTCTGCTCAGAATTCGCTCGAGAAGTGGAAGCGGATTTTGGGAAAATCATTCTGCGCCATCTGGAGCACGTAGCCGGAGTCGGCCAGGAATACGTCGCGTCCCTCGCGGTCCAGGGCCATGAATTGATGCTTGCGCTTCTTGAATGCCTCCAGTGCGTCGGCATCGTCGCTTTCTATCCAACATGCCTTGTACAGGGATATTGGCTCCCAACGGCACTGCGCCCCGTATTCGTGGAGCAGGCGGTACTGGATCACCTCAAACTGCAGTTGTCCGACCGTGCCTATTAGTTTCCGGCCGTTGAACTGGTTTACAAACAGTTGGGCCACACCCTCGTCCATTAGCTGCTGGATGCCTTTGTCCAACTGCTTCTGCTTCATTGGGTCAGTGTTCTCTATATATTTGAACATTTCCGGGGAGAAGCTCGGCAGACCCTTGTAGTGTATGAGTTCGCCGGCAGTGAGTGTGTCGCCGATCTTGAAGTTGCCGGTATCCGGGATGCCCACGATGTCACCGGGATATGCCTCATCCACAATGCTTTTCTTCTGCGCCATGAATGCGGTGGGCGATGCGAAGCGCATCATTTTGTCTGAACGGATATGGCGGTAGTTGGCGTTACGTTCGAATTTCCCGGAACAAATCTTGCAGAAAGCGATGCAACTGCGGTGGTTGGGATCCATGTTGGCGTGAATCTTGAAGATGAATCCGGAGAATTGATCCTCCTCGGGACGGACAGTGCGTTCGGCGGCCTCCACCGGGCGTGGTGAGGGTGCTATCTTCACGAAGCAGTCAAGTAATTCTTTCACACCGAAGGTATTGAGCGCGGAGCCGAAAAATACCGGAGCAAGAGAGCCTGCGAGGTAATCATTCACTTCAAAATCAGGATATACGCCCTCGATCAGCTCAAGATCCTCGCGCAGCTTTGCTGCATCAGTCTCGCCTACGGCCTGGTCGATGCGCGGATCGTTCACGTCGTCAATCTCCACGCGTTCGCTCACTTTCTGTTTGTCGGGAGTGAATAGGTCAAGCGAATGCTCGTATATATTGTACACGCCCTTGAATCTGGCGCCGATGTTTATGGGCCAGCTGAGCGGGCGCACATTTATTTTCAGTTCCTTTTCAAGTTCGTCCAGGATGTCGAAAGGGTCACGTCCCTCGCGGTCGAGCTTGTTCACGAATATGATCACCGGAGTGTTGCGCATGCGGCACACTTCCATGAGTTTGCGCGTCTGCTGCTCCACGCCTTTTGCCACGTCCACCACTATTATCACAGAGTCAACGGCGGTGAGGGTGCGGTATGTGTCCTCGGCGAAGTCTTGGTGCCCGGGCGTATCCAGAATGTTGATCTTGTAGTCGCCGTAGTTGAAACCCATCACAGAGGTGGCCACTGAGATACCGCGCTGTTTCTCTATGTCCATCCAGTCGCTGGTGGCCGTTTTCTTGATCTTGTTGGATTTTACGGCACCGGCTATGTGTATTGCTCCGCCGAACAGCAGGAGTTTCTCGGTCAGGGTGGTCTTGCCGGCATCGGGGTGCGAAATGATTGCGAATGTACGCCGGCGGCTTATTTCGTCGGTAAGGGTTGACATCAGAGGTCGTTTTTGTCAATACGTGTCAGGCAGTGCGCCAGCGAGGTCTCCCAGTGGGGTATCTCTATGCCGTAGGTGGCTTTGATGCGTGTCTTGTCCAGAACTGAGTACATCGGGCGTGTGGCCGGGGTGGGGTAGTCTTTGGTAGGGATAGGCAGTACTTTGCAGCCTTTTGTGCCGGCTATGCGGTGGATGGCTGTGGCGAAGTCGTACCACGAGGCCACTCCCTCGTCGGAATAGTGGAAGATACCGGGTACCCACTGCTGTGCTTTCAGGATTGCAAGTATGGCTTTTGCCAGGTCGAAAGCGTAGGTGGGAGTGCCGATCTGGTCGGCTACGACACGGATTGTGTCGTTGGTCTGACCCAGGCGCAGCATCGTTTTCACGAAATTCTTTCCGAATGGAGAATACAGCCACGAGGTGCGTATAATTATACTGTCGGGAGCCAGAGCCAGCAGCGCTGTCTCGCCTTTGCGCTTGGTGGCACCGTACTGCGAAGTAGGATTCACCTTGTCACTTTCAGTATAGGGGCGGTGCGAGGTGCCGTCGAACACATAATCAGTGGATATATGTATGATTCTCAGCCCAAGCTCCTCGGCATCACGTGCTATATTGCTCACCGCGTCGGTGTTGACAGCGGCGCAAAGCCCGCTCTGCTCCTCAGCCTTATCCACTGCGGTATAAGCCGCGCAATTGATCAGATGCGAGAAGTTGCCTTTGTTGAGATATGATTTCACAGCCGAGGCATCCGTCAGATCCAGGTCGGCGATATCCACATAAGTGGTCACACCGGGCATTTCCTGTTCAAGTAAGCCACGCAATTCGTTGCCTAATTGACCGTTTGCTCCTGTTACAAGTATTTTCATGATGGTGTATTTTTTCTGACTGCAAAATTACAAAAAAATCCCCTAACCGCAAAACACATCTCAGCCCTCATCTAATGCCAGATTGATTACCCACGTGGCATTGTTTTTCGCTCCAATGCGTGCAACTATCTGGCGTTCTTTCAGTATACTGATTATGCGGTCGACTGTTCTTTTCGACAAATGAGACTTCCGTGCTATTTCTGTAATTGCGATATGTGGATTTTCCAACATCAGATGCACAACCGCCATCTCTCTGATTGAGAGTAGACCACTTATTGTCGCTGACGTTTCGGAAACGTCATTTTGGCGTTTAGCACTTTCCAAAACGCCATTCACAGGATTATCTCCATTCCATCGGATATGCAGGGTGCGATTGCGCAAGTCTGCCTCGGTGCCGAAAACGGCAAAGTTCAAAAATCGCTCGATTGGCTCAAAAGTGCGGTGTATTCCATTGGGGATGTTCTCATATTGTGAGCGCACAAGAGCATTGCGGAAAAACCATGAGTGTTTGAGAAAACTTTCATTATTCACTTGGAATCCAAATGAATTAAGATACTTGATCAGGAATACAGCTGTGGTGCGGGTATTGCCTTCGCCGAAAGGATGTATCTGCCATATGCCGGCGATGAATCTGGCAATATGGCTCAACGCCTCTTTTGCCGAGTGTTGGCTATAATCGTATTTTTTCTCTTCGCCAAAATCAAAAGTCAACAGGGAAACCAAGGACGTTGCGCTGCCATATTCGATGGATTCACCATCAAGAACCCATTGATTCTTGGATAAGTTGTATGTGCGGAATTGCCCGGCTTTATCCAGCGTTCCCTCAAAAAGATGTTTATGTATTCTGGATAGCTCAGCCGGAGAGAAAGTAAAGGCTCTCTCAGCCAATAATTCATTTATTCTTTGGGAGACATTGTCGGCTTCAAGTGTACCGCTCTTTTCGGCTTCCTCCCTGACTGCTCTCTGACTGTAATATTCCTCCAGCCGTCGACCGACTTCTTGTGTTGAAATCTTTCCCTCAATATTTTCCTTAGCCTGAGCAATCAGAAAATCAGAAGGTTTCAATCCATCCACATCTTGCAGTCCGACAGCTATAGACCAATTCCGGGCGCGTTCCTTCACGTCCGGCTCTCTCGCCGTCAGATACTGCTCAAACGCTCTGTATTTATCTTCGTATTCCATAATACTAATAAATTCAACTTTTTCGGCTTTCTGGTCTCCTCCATTTTGAACTGTTGCATTGTATGATGGTGGGAGTAAAAAACGTATATCACAATGAATCTACGAAATTGTATGCTGCTTCCTTGAGGCGGTATTCAGGTTTATTGGAGTTTTTGGCGTATCTATAAATCTCGATAAAACCTATATTTAGTAATCGTTCAAAAAAGCCATTCCACTTAACTTTTTCTCTTGCATTTTTAACTGCTATTTGTTTGCGTCCTAATACAATAAGAGAAGACCCTCCCAGGAAATCAATCAAATAAGCATATTCACGTCCAGATTCGACCCATTCTTTTAATGCATCAATATCCGTTTGTTTAAGTGTTGATATATTGATGGGAGACAATACGTTATTCATATTATGGTTATGCTCCCCGTAACCGAAAAAATTGTCATTGACGCATAATGCTAATTTATCTGTTAAAATTTTTCTTAAATCGTCTTTGTCTTGAAACTCAGCACATAGACCGAGATTATACATTTCTTGTTGAAATGATAAGAGCTTGCCAATTTGTTCGGGAGTTGTTTTTGATTTATCGATACTCTTGCTAAAGAATACCATAACAGGTCTATTATCTTTTCTATGTTCTTCAATTTCCTCAACAGTTCCACTGATATAGTCATTAGTAGGAGTCCCGATTTTGGAGCCAAAAATACAAATAAGCATATCGCTTTTATCAACGAGTTGTTTGTCAATGGCTTTCTGTGGTTTATGGCTTAATGTTGGATAAGTATCAATAGACCAATGGGAAGGTAAAAGAACAAGATTATGCGAAGCGGCGTTTATATAATTCCATTTGTGGATAACTTCACGCACGACATTAACCTCAGATTCTACATCTGAGGGTGCGCCAATCATAACTTTATATACATTTGCTTGAAACATAATTAGATTAAATTTTTATAAAATATAATTTGACAGCTATTTTTTAGTTGTCGGAAATAATACTTTCTGTAGCGGTGATTTCAATGTCTTTTGATTTTAATATATCTGAGATACACAGTTTGGTTTGTGCTGAGATAAGGTTAGTCATGAGTTCATAATCAATTTTTCCATCGGTGGTTATAGGAAGCATAAGTGTATCACCCTTGATCTTTGAATTGGAGATTGAGTCTCCCCAATGGTATTTAGGCTTTAAAGAGCGGTATAAAGATGAAACCAGAAAGAGTTGTATGTTGCGGCTTGGATTGGTCACATCCTTGTAATAAAGGGCAAGATTGTGACTGTCGTTGGAAAAATAATCTTTTTCTTGATATGTTATAACGAGCGTTTTACCGCCAATCATTATTGAATTACCTCGTTCAATTTGTGTTGGATCAAAAGAAATGTAAGATTGAACTGAATTATTCGTTTCGCCTGCTCCAACATATGGGATATTACCACTGCCCGGCACTACCTGCGCTTTCAAAATGCAGTGAGTGTTGTTTACGATGAAAGCCCCGTCTTCGCCACAGACGGGTGTGTCTCTCCATTTAATACGATTTTTGCGGAGGGCATCGAGCGCAGCGAGTTCGCCCTCAGTCAAAATCGTATCAGAGAGACCAGCTGCTTGCAAATAGGCTTTGAGCGTCGCCACACGCTCCGCTTTGAGCGTCGCCACACGCTCCGCTTTGAGCGTCGCTATGTAGCGACGCATGAAATCAAAATCGGGGTAATTCCAGACTGTCTTAGGCAATGTTATTTCGCAAGATTTTGCTACAGACCAATGCCGTGCGTAACCTAAATTTGGTATAGCCTTACGCCATGAAGTGTTAATATATAGGAGGATATTAATATCGTTGATTTTTGGTTTTAAAACTTTGACATTATCCGCTATACAAAAATCTGAGGTAGCCAAGTTCAAAGTGCGAGTATGATCTCCAAAAACGACATATACCGGATTGCTTTCGTCTACAATGAATTCTGGAGCCAAATTGGTGTATCCGGAGATTCCATTATTTGAGGTGTCTGAGGAATATACAGGAGTTTTCCCGTCAAAAGAGAAATCCAATTTTGAAAGTTTATGTTTACCTTGAAGTGGCACGAAAAAATCCAATACATGAAACAACGCAAATCTGCCCCCGCCATCAAGAAACTCTTGTTTAAGTTGAGCGAGGCGAGGGCTTACGAAAAATTTCCAGATCCTCCCTGCTGCAATATTGTGCTGACTTTCCACGAGAGAAAATCTGCTACCGTTTTACGGAAATCAGCTTCCTGGGGAATCGGGTCAATCTTCTTATGCTTATCAACGGTCCAGTCATTGCCGTGAAGAGATATGGTGTCAAGACTAATACAGCCCTCCAAATATGATGTCTTAGGGTTACGGTCAAGAACCCTATCAACCACTTCGGCATAACGCTCTACCGCATGGTCGGTATCACGTAAATTGGTGGACGAGTTGGCTTTTTTTCGGTTTTGGCGAGTATATCCATCGTTGGAGAAATCGATGAATTTGACAAGTCTCTCCGGGTCGTGGGGTACACCTACCTCAAAAACATATACCGCTGTCTGTACACTTGCTTTGCCCTTGAAAAGGTCGCTCATATGTATTGAGGCTACAAGTGAACTATGTTCAAGAATGCGTTTTGTATATGGTAAGCCATTACCACTTCCGGCATTCTCTTGGATGAGGACTGCAGCTCGTCCGGATTGCATCTTGCTTAAAGCTTTTTCTACAAATATCATCCCTTTGCCGTCTGCAGAATAGGGAGGATTGAGGAGAAAGACTGTTGCAGGAAAAATTTCCCCTTTAAGTTCTCCTTGTTCATATTTGCCCTCAAATTCCAAAGAGTCTTCGTTGAGGATATTGGCTGACCCGTCATTCATCAAAAGCATATTGAGAACGGCAAGCATATATATATCCGGAAGTTTTTCAATTCCGAGCAGTTGCTTTTCCTTTATGTCCTTTATCTTTTGGTCTCGTTTTGTCGGATTGCCATCAAGCGTATCTTTTGCATCTGCAATCATTTGCTTCATCGCCGCAATGAGGAATCCGGCACTACCGAGAGCGTAGTCCCAAACATAAGAATCCTTATTGACCTTGCACATCGCAGACATCATCTCGCAAACATACCGAGGTGTCAATACAACATCATTATCATTGCCATCTGGTACTTTAACGTAAGCATTTAGGGTATTATATAGTTTTGCGGTGAAATCCACATGGATTTTTTCACTGAAGAGAGGCAAGATATTTTTATCAAGATATGAGTATACACTCTTCAGGGCACTTTCTCCATTTTTTGGCTTATATAGGTTGGTGTCAATAAATACAGATGATAAAACACGAATAATCATTCCTCTCTTTTCACTCGGCAACTTTTTTTTAGCTAAAAAAGACTTAATCCTATTGAGAATTATATGCCCGTCATGAGAGAAAGGGTCTGAGGTACTTCTGAGTTCTGTTATTGAAAGTGGAGTTACCTCGTTTTTGATGCCAACCCCAGCCATTATAAGACCCGAAATGAGCTTAACTCTATAGTCTTCATTGATTTGATGAATATCGTTCATTTGTTGGTTGAGTTCTTTCAGATTGTCTTCAATCTGAAATTCCCATGCCTTCGTTCTTAGCTCCTGTTCTTCATCTGTCAGCTCCAAATTGTCAATGCGCTCTACAAGTTCATCAATGTTAGATTGTGATAAGAATGATAATGAGGTATATTCTCCAATTTTTTTAGGAACTAATAGGTTGTCTTTAGATACATAATATACGCCATATTCTATGACGCGATTATGTCCATCATCATCGTAACCATTGATACCAATGGCAATAACTTCCTCATAAGTCTGTGTGTATTTTATAATGGCTTCTGCATAATGGATAGCTCCGTTGACGGCATATTTTTTGCGATTTGCATAAATCGGTTTGCCATTGGCATCAGCCATTGCGATGTCACCGTGTTCATCAAATTTCACGAAATCGCCTTTTGTCCCTTTTACCTCTATCATAACTGGAATTTTACGTCCGGTTGAGGTTGTGATAAAAACTTTAATGTCTGGATAGTTGTTGCCTTGTCCACCATTTTTGCTTGGCGCGGAAGAAAGTGCGTGGGCGATTTCTTGGTTAATGTCTTCTGTTTTGGCATATGGATGCACTCCAAGGCTTATTAGCCCAGTTTTGGCAGTGGTTTCTATTTGCTCTTCTATACTACGGGATGCTTTCTTTGCCATATTTTAGAATATTGAAAAACAATGCAATATCTGATGCTGACCAATGTCTGTAACAGTTGCATTTGAGATTCAAGCGGTAGTTCAGTTTCTGCCTTATGCTGAATAATTCTTTGATAATGCAAAAAGATTTGGTCGTTTCTAACGATTATTACATCAGATACAAAGATAATACAAAATACTGAGATGGCAATGAAATCATCAGTAATCAATAATAAAGAAAAAACGATAAGCATGAAGGTAAGCATGAAGGTGCTTATCCAAGTACAACGAAATGAGGTACAAGCACAACCTAAAAGATTGTAAACTTGTAATTCGTACTTTGTGCCTTATACTTCGTACTTACTTCGGCCAGAGGGTGTGGAAGTGGTGGACGGGGCCGTGGCCGCCGCCGATGGTGTAGTCAGCGCCGCAGCGGATGGCTTCGGAGATGTAGGCTTTGGCTCCGGTTATGGCTTCGTCAAGTGTCGCGCCTTTGGCCAGGTATGCGGCGATGGCCGATGACAGGGTACACCCTGTGCCATGGGTATTGGTGGTATCCACTTTTGGTGAAGACAGCTCTTTGATTGTCTGGCTCTCGGCGTTGTAGAAGATGTCGGTAAGCATTTCATTTTCAAGATGCCCGGCTTTGAGCATCACTGATACGCCGCCGCACTGCGCGGAGAGGGCTATGGCCGCGTCGGCGAATTGATCCTGATGGTAGATGGTGGTGCCGAGCAACAGTGATGCCTCGGGCAGGTTGGGTGTGATCACACGGGCGTGAGGTATCAGTTCGTCCTTCAGGGTGGCCACGGCTTCTGGTTGCAGGAGCGGATCGCCGGAGGTGGCCACCATCACGGGGTCGAGCACGATGTCGCGCACGTCGGGGTAGGCAGCGAGGGTGTCGCGCACGGTGCGTATGAGCTCTGAATCGTGTAGCATGCCTATCTTTACGGCATCCACGCCTAAGTCGTCGATAACCGAGCGTATCTGTCCGGCCACGAATGACGCAGGTACGGGGTGCACACCGTATACACCGCGGGTGTTCTCATCCACCACTGCCACTATGGCCGAGGCTCCGTATACACCCAGGGCTGAGAATGTCTTCAGGTCGGCCTGCATTCCGGCTCCTCCGGATGGGTCGCTGCCTGCTATGGTAAGGGCTATCTTGTATTTTTTCATTTTTAAGTGACTATTAGAAAAGCATTTGTTTATGATATGCGGTGTGCCAGAACAGCCATTCGAGGCGTGTGCCGTCGACGAATACCTCGGTCATGCGACGGCGCACGGCTGGGGTGGCCAGGGATGCCAGCCGGTCGCAGATCTCTATGGCTTTGCCGTTGCTACGGTCGAAGGCCGGGTCGGAATAGGTCTCTATCCATGCCCGGTACGGATTGCCGTCGAGCTTTGCGGTGGCAAGGATGTGCTTGCCTATCTCAAGGTACACCCAGAAGCACGGCAGGATGGCCGCTGCCTCCACCGCCACATCTTCCATGCTTTGCGCCCGTAGATGGCTGGTGTAGAATTTGCATGCCATCGACATGCCGCATGAGGTGTCGGGGCTGTATGACGCGTGCAGCTCTTTCTCCACAGCCACTCCATCGGCGGCGAAGCCGAGGAATGTCTCCACGTCGGCCATGTCGCTCAGGCGCGATGCGATATGCGCGAGCACTCGGCTGTATACGTCAATGTACAGGTTGTCCTGGCCGATATAGAATCTGAAGGTATCCATCGGCAATGTGCCGTCGGCGAGCTCTTTCAGAAATGGCAATGAGAGGATTTGGCTGTATGCCTCGGAGGCTGCGTCCCATGCCTCCTCGCTCCATTTTTTCATCGTTTCGTAGCGATTACGGCCACATAGTCGCCACGGTCGCAACCTTCTGTCGGCTCTTCGGCTTTCAGGTCGGAATACAGCGGGTGAGTGGTCAGGGTCTGCATGGAGTGGATGTCGCAGAAGCCGGCTTCGCGCAGCAGTCCGATTTTCTCGGCGGTGGTGCGCCAGTTGGCGACATTGACAAATTCAATCGGGTAGGGGTTGGGCGGATACACGCCCTCGAGCAGCGGATGATCCCATGTGCCGAGTGCCTTGGCCAGGTTGTACATCACTCCGTAGGTGCTTTCCTTGGGTACATCCACCAGGATGATGCGGCCCCCGGCCGGTAGCGCCTCATATACCTTTTTCACAATGCCGCGCAGGTCGGTGATATAGCTTGGCGACCCGTTGAACAGGACTGTGCCGTAGCGGCCTTTGGGATAGTCGAATTCCTCGCCGGTGGCCACGGTCACTTTCAGCCCTCTTTTCTCTGCAATGGCAGCCATGCCGGTCGAAGGTTCCACGCCGTCGGTGACATTGATTCCGTACTGGCGGCGCATAATGTCTTCGAAAAGACCGCTGCCGCAGCCCACCGACAGTATTGGGCATGGGGCATCTTTCAGCGTGGCGGCCACCAGCGCCACCTCTGAGGCGAGTACATTGGGATTGTCAAGAAACCAAGCGTCGTATGTCTTGGCATATTCATCAAAACTTGTTGCCATTATATTTGTATTTTTTCAATTGTCATGTTAGTTAAATCAAGGGAAAGGAGCTGTCCGTCCAGAGGCTCGCCGCATCCGGTGAGCACCTTTATGGTCTCCAATGCCTGGATGCTGCCCACGATTCCGGGCACGGGACCTAATGTGCCGATTACGCGGGATGGAGCCTTGGCCATTTCAGACGCATCGGGGTATAGGTCGGTGTATCTCAGTCCGGAGTGATGGTTGAATACGGCCACTGTGCCATACATGCCGTCGATGCTGCCGTGCACCCACGGCGTGCCGAGGCTGGCGCATACGCTGTCGATCAGCAGGCGTGTCCGGAAATTGTCCGTGCAGTCCACCACAATGTCATGCTGCGAAATGATGGATTCAGCATTTTCGGGTGTCAGTCCGGTGTCGTATATGTCAAGTCCGGTGGTAGAAGACATGGCAGTCAGGCGTTTGGCGGCGCAGAGGGCTTTCCGCTGTCCCAGATCGCGCTCGGTGTACAGGATCTGGCGTTGCAGGTTGGTCAGGCTTACTGTGTCAAGGTCGCATAGCCCGAGCCGGCCTATTCCGGAGGATGCCAGATACATGGCCACCGGCGCACCCAGACCGCCCAGCCCCACAATAAGCGCCGATGCCTCCGAGAGTCTCTGCTGTCCTTCACGGCCGAAGCCATCTACCATGGTTTGTCGTGCGTAGCGATCCATGGTCAGTCGAAAATGCGATCCCAGTCTTTCCATACCGGCTCACGTCCGAGAGCCTTCAGGTCGGCCACTACTTTTTCAGGGGCGGTGTCGTCGCTGATGGCAAACTGCTCAAGCGAGTCAGTGTAGGTGGCGTAACCTCCGGGGTCAACCTTGGAGCCGGCGCTCATTGTGGTCACGCCCAGGGTGGCCATGTTGTTGCGGAATGCGTGATTCTCGCGTGTCGAGTACGAGATATCCACATCCGGGTCAAAAATGCGGAATGCGAAAGTGACTTGTGCGAGTTCGCGGTCGCTCATCACCACATTTGGCTGAAATCCGGATTCCGATGGGCGCATGCGGGGGAAATTCACCGAGTATTTCGTGCGCCAGTAGTTTTTGCGCAGGTATGCCAGATGGCGGGCCATCATGGTCACGTCGGTGCGCCAGTCCTCAAGCCCTATGAGCACGCCCATGCCTATTTTGTGCACACCGGCGATGCCCATGCGGTCGAAGCCGTTGCACCGCCATTCGAAGTTGGATTTCATGCCGGCGGGATGATATTTCTTGTAGTTGGCGCGGTTGTATGTCTCCTGAAAGCAGATCACGCCGTTGAGCCCCGAGTGGGTAAGGCGCTCGTAATCCTCGGTGGAAAGCGGCATCACCTCGATGGTGAGGTTGGAGAAATACGGGCGGCATACCTTCAGAGCCTCCTCCAGGTAGTCGGTGCCCGCTTTGGCCGGATTCTCGCCTGTGACAATGAGCAGATTCTCAAAAGGCCCGAGCTTCTTTATCGCTTCGCACTCTGCCTTGATCTGCTCCATGGTCAGGATCACGCGGTTGAATCGGTTGTGGCAGTTGAATCCGCAGTACACACACGAATTCGTGCATGAATTGGTGATGTACATCGGTATGAATATCTGCATCGTCTTGCCGAAACGCTGCTCGGTGAGGCGGCGGCTCTTCTGTGCCATCTGTTCGAGATACGGCGCGGCGGCAGGCGATACCAGTGCCATGAAGTCAAGGTCGGTGAGGCTGTCGGCCGAGAGCGCGCGCTCAACATCGGCCGGGGTCATGGACAGGATGCGGGCTGTGGTCGCGTCCCAGTCCCATTTCTCAAGTTCGTCGGTAAACATCTCAGTCAAGGAATGATGTGAGTGGAGATGATGCCTCGGCACAGTCGGACACAGTGCCCAGTCCGGCCTCGTAGGCTTCACGCCCGGCCACAGTGGCATCGGCGAATGCGCGTGCCATCCTCACAGGGTCGCCGGCCACGGCTATCGCGGTGTTCACGAGCACGGCATCGGCTCCCAGCTCCATGGCCTCGGCTGCATGCGACGGAGCGCCCAGCCCGGCATCCACCACCACCGGCACCCGGCTCTGGCTTATGATGATCTTGAGCAGGTCGCGTGTCACCAGCCCTTTGTTGCTCCCGATGGGAGCGGCCAGTGGCATCACTGTGGCTGCACCGGCCTCCTCGAGGCGTTTGCACAGCACAGGGTCGGCCTGGATATACGGGAGCACCACGAAGCCCATCTTGGCCAGCTCCTCGGTGGCACGCAGTGTCTCCACAGGGTCGGGGAGCAGGTATTTGGGGTCAGGGTGTATCTCGAGTTTTATGAAATTGGTGCCGAAGGCCTCGCGGGCGAGCTGGGCGGCGAGCACGGCCTCGCGTGCGTCGCGCACGCCTGATGTGTTCGGCAGCAGCTGTATGCCGTCGTGGATGATGTGATGCAGCATCTCATCCTCGCTGTTGTCCATGTCGATACGTTTCATGGCCACAGTCACCATCTCCGAGCCGGAGGCCAGGATGGCTTTCTCCATGAGTTCGTTACTGCGGAATTTGCCGGTGCCTACGAAGAGGCGTGATTTGAATTCGCGGCCTCCGATTATGAGTTTTGACATAATGTATCTATTATATGTTGAGTAGTTTGAGTTGGATTTTCTGAGTTAATTATCGTGCCGCTTATGGCCACTCCCTGCACTCCGGTATCCATTATGGCCGGGATGTCATTAGTGGTGATTCCGCCGATGGCCACGATAGGGATGGATATGCCAGCGTCGGCGCATCCGCGGCATATGTCGGTGTAGCCGTTGAGACCGAGAGTGGGGCTGAGACGCTGTTTGGTGGTGGTGAAGCGGAATGGCCCCAGCCCGATGTAGTCGGCACCTGCGCGTGCTGCCGCCTCAATATCGGCTAATGTATTGGCAGTCGCGCCGATGATTTTGCTGTATCCGAGTCGCTTCCGTGCTTCCGTCAGGGGCATGTCATTCTTGCCCAGATGCACACCGTCGGCACCGGTAGTATTGACCAGCTCCACATGGTCGTCAAGGATAAAGGTGGCGTCATACCGGTCACAGAGAGTGCGTATCTCTTTGCCCTCCCGTACGATTGTGTCCGTATCGGCATCCTTGTGGCGCAGCTGTATCCATCGGCACCCGCCTTTGAGTGCCATTTCGGCTACTTTGGCCATGCTGATGCCAGGGTGGGGATGAGTGATGAATTGCAGCCGGAACTGGCTTGCGTCCACATCCGTGCGCCATGCGGCGCCAAGCATGGCTGCTCCACCGAAGCCAAGCGCCTGTATTTCGGTGAATCGTTCGGGAGTTACGCCGCCGAGTGCGAAGATTTTGCTGTTGACTGCGGATTTTAGCTGTGCATGATCAAAATTGCCGTGGTATCCGGACTTGGAGATGCTTGTATATATAGGGCTGAGAAAAGCGTAGTCGTAATCGTACACCGGAATATCATCCACCGAATGGAGCGATCGGCTCACCAATCCGTTCCAGCCGGAGGGTGCTTCCGGATTGCGGCTGTTGAGGTGTACTCCGCCAAGTGAATATCGCGATGCTATCCCGAAATGGTCGTGGAGCGAGATCATGGGGTAATATTCAGGTGCAATATTCCGTATCAGTGTCTCGACCTCTTCCGCCGATGCCGCCGGCTTGCGGATATGCACACGCCAATAGCCCCGGTGGCGCAAGAGATCCATTATTGCATTGGATTCCCCCCGGAAAAAGTCGGGTGTGGTAATAGCTATTTTCTTCATGGTGTCAGCCTCCGCATACGGCCCGTATGATTGTGATCTTCATATGGTCGGCAAGGGGAAAGGTATCCCATTGTACGCGTGGCACCACACGGTTGTCCACAGCAATGGCACGGCCTTTGCCATCGATCCCTTGTGCTTGCAGAAGATCGCCGAGTGTCAGGCAATCCTCAGGCACATCCACCTCTTTGTGATTGATTTCTACTGTCATATTGCTTTATATATAGATTATCCGGCCTCACATCTGATGCCGGACACAAAGAGCGGGTGAATCCAATCGACGGGGTGGAAATAGCGTCACACGGTCCTTTCGGCGGTACTGGCCGCATCAAGTTCGTAGGGTATGATCTCAGTCCTTCGGCAGGACACCCCTCCTGTGTTTCCGCAAAATTAAAACATTTTTTTGTAATTTTGCGCGAAATATAAAAGAAAAATGAAGACGGATTCGATTATCACCATATTAGTGGTCTGTTGCGTGGCCAATTATGTGCTCTATCCTATTGAGAGAAAGGTAAAAAGGAAGATTGCTATTAAGTGGGTGGCATGGATTGTCACATTTGTAATAAGTCTGGCTATATTTGCGTTGCTGTATTTCGTAGCATATTTGCTCGGCTACAGAATCGGTAAATAGTAAGATACCCGCGATGGCCGACATGGCTATCGCGGGTATCTTATTTTTGTGTTTGAGGGGGTTATCCGCACTTGGAAGTGCCGCACGAGGTACAGATCAGGCAGCCTTCCTGGTAGATCAGGGTCTCGTTGCCGCAGTTGGGGCAGCGTTGTCCTTTGGCGCTTGTTCCGTTGGGGAGATACTTCTTCAGAGCGCGTTCCACACCCATTTTCCATGTGTTGATTGATTGGCTGTTGAGCTCCAGACCGCCAACGAGTTTCAGCACTTGGTCGATGGGCATGCCGTAGCGTAGCACTCCAGAGATGAGTTTGGCATAGTTCCAGTATTCGGGGTCGAATTTGTACGACAGTCCTTCGATGGTGGTTTTGTAGCCGCGCTTGTTGATGAATTGGAAGTCGTAGCGTTTGTTGCCTTCCGGATCCACGGCCTTGATGATTTTGCCGTGTGTCACGGATTTGGGACAGAAGATGCCGTCCTCATCATCGGCCAGACCGGTGAAGATTTCATATGGGGTACCGTCGATGAGGCCGACAAACGCGATCCATTTTTCCTTGTTGTTCTGGAAGCGTACCACATCGGCTTCAAGCTCGATAGGGCGCTTGGCCACGTGGGGCTTTATCTCGGGCGTAGACTGGGCGGCAGGTTTCTTTTCAATTGCCACGAGTACTCCCGAGCGGCATCCGTCGCGGTATACCGTACAACCTTTGCATCCTGAGCGCCATGCTTCGAGATATAGCTGGTTTACAGTCTCCTCGCTGACGTCGGCAGGGAGGTTGATGGTGACTGAGATGGAGTGGTCGACCCATTTCTGGATGGTGCCCTGCATGCGCACCTTCTCAAGCCAGTCTATGTCGTTGGCGGTGGCGCCTGCATATGGCGAGCGGGCCACAAGGTCGTTGATCTGTTCCTGGGTGTAGTCGTTGCGCACCTCTATGTTGTTGACCTTCATCCAGTCTATGAACTTGGGGTGATACACGATGTATTCCTCGAATGCATCGCCGGTCTCGTCCACATAGTCGATGCGCACGTCGGCATCGTTGGGGTTGACTTTGCGGCGGCGTTTGTATACGGGCATGAACACAGGCTCTATGCCCGATGTGGTGCGTGTCATCAGGCTGGTGGTGCCTGTGGGCGCGATGGTGAGGCAGGCGATGTTGCGGCGGCCGTATTTCACCATGTTGTCGTAGAGTTCGGGCGAAGCCTCGCGCAGACGGTTGATGTACGGATTGTTCTTTTCACGTTCGGCATCGTAGATTTCGAATGCGCCACGTTCTTTGGCCATGTTTACGGACGATCCGTATGCGGCGAGGGCGAGTGCGCGGTGCACTGATTCGGAGAATGCGGTGGCTTCGGGAGTGCCGTATTTGTATCCTAATGCCGCGAGCATGTCGCCTTCGGCGGTGGTGCCTACGCCTGTGCGGCGTCCTTTCAGGGTCTTGGCGCGGATTTTGTCCCAGAGGTTGTGCTCGGCCAGCTTTACTTCGTCGGTCTCGGGATCCTCTTCTATTTTCTGGCGGATGATATCGATTTTTTCCATCTCAAGGTCAATGATGTCGTCCATGATGCGCTGGGCGGCGGCCACGTGACGCGAGAATTTGTCGAAATCGAATTTTGCCTCAGGGGTGAATGGCTTGTCCACGTATGAGAACAGGTTTATGGCCAGCAGACGGCAGCTGTCGTAGGGGCAGAGGGGGATTTCACCGCAGGGGTTGGTGGAGATGGTTTCGAAACCGAGGTCGGCGTAGCAGTCCGGTACGGATTCGCGGGTTATGGTGTCCCAGAATAGCACGCCTGGCTCGGCGGATTTCCATGCGTTGTGGACGATTTTGCCCCAGAGGGCTTTGGCATCCACTTCTTTCTTTACCATGGGATCGTCGGATCCGATGGGATATTGCTGGATGAAGGTGGTGCCGTCGGCGGCAGCCTGCATGAAATCGTCGGTGATTCGCACTGATACATTTGCGCCTGTCACCTTGCCTTCGGTCATTTTTGCATCAATGAATGCCTCAGAGTCGGGATGCTTTATGGATACAGTGAGCATCAGCGCTCCGCGCCGGCCATCCTGCGCCACCTCGCGGGTGGAGTTGGAATAACGCTCCATGAACGGTACCAAGCCGGTGGATGTGAGTGCGGAATTGTTCACCGGAGTGCCCTTGGGCCGGATATGGCTGAGGTCGTGTCCTACACCGCCGCGACGCTTCATGAGCTGTACCTGTTCCTCGTCGATACGGATCACACCGCCGTAGGAGTCGGGATGTCCGTCAAGGCCGATCACGAAGCAGTTGGAGAGCGAGCCCACTTGCAGATGGTTGCCAATGCCGCTCATGGGACTGCCCTGGGGGACGATGTAGCGGAAGTCTTTCATGAGGTCGAAGATTTCCTGTTCGCTCATGGGGTTGGGGTATTTGGCTTCGATGCGGGCTACCTCCGAGGCTATGCGGTGGTGCATATCGTCGGGAGTGAGTTCGAACAGGTGTCCGTACGAATCCTTGAGCGCATATTTTGATGCCCAGACGCGTGCGGCGAGTTCGTCACCGCCGAAATAAGCGAGCGTGGCCTCATAGGCTTCGTTGTAGGTGTAGGATTTTTTTTCCACGGGGAGATTGTGTTAGGTAATTTATGAGGTTGGTTTATAGAGATTTCTATAGTCCTGCTTCCGCACCGGCGAAAACGTTGCAAAATTGGTGATAATATTTTTAATATCCAAAAATAATCTCTGCTAATTATCTACATCATCGCAAAGTTTTCCAAAACAAATTGCAATATGTTGATAGCGTGGAGATAATGATTTTGGAATGGGTGAAAAGTTTTCCAAAATGGGAATCGCACGCGCCGATATGCTGCATGTGTGTTGCTCGTATTGATAATTCGCGGGTGTGCAGAAACTTTTTCCGGAATGGAGATGTTATAAGAATATACGACACTTATTAAAACTATTCTTGCTATGTCACGAGGCGATGAAAAACAGAGAAAGACCAATATGTGGATAATAATTGGTGTGATAGTACTGATAGTGCTTCTGCTGGTATGGCTCACTATGGCCGACCTGTGGGGCGACACGGATGTGGCCGCATGCATCACCGGAGAGGGTGTTGCAGAACCTCCTCAGTAATTAGGCTCTGAGAATAGAATATTTGG
>X363_Desmarests_Spiny_Pocket_Mouse__coassemble_212_pt1 | contig 44289 bp, 41 predicted proteins | sample X363_Desmarests_Spiny_Pocket_Mouse__metabat2_high_PE_013 | metagenome-assembled genome bin X363_Desmarests_Spiny_Pocket_Mouse
TTTTCAGGCTGCCGATTCAACTTTTTTCAAGGCTTTCCTTATCCCGAACTCGCGTATATAATGAAAAATCCTCTGCGAAGGCAATGATGCCGATGCAGAGGATTTTCTGTGTGGTGTAGGAGAGGGGATTACTCTTTGTGCTGTCGGGCGCGGCGGCGCTCCTGCAGGTACAAGCGGGGTAGGGTGAGGATAATCCAGCCACAGCGCTTGAGCTGTTTGCGTGGCTCCTTGTATATGCGGTGGACGAATTCGAGATGGTGGCGCACCATCCACTCCGGGGCGCGGTTTACCTCTGTGCCGCTGAAGAATTTGAATGCGGCTCCCACGGCAATCATTACGCCGTGGCTCAGATATGGCTTGAGGCGCTGCATGAATTGTTCCTGCTTCGGCGCGCCCAGAGCCACCCATATTATTTCTGCGCCGTCGGCTTCGAGCATGCGCGCTATAGCCGGGTAATCGAAGTCGGCCACCGCGCGGAACGGCAGTTCGTAAAAGAGCATGTCTGCCACATCGGGATTCTCGGCTGTGAGTTGGGTGCGCAGACCGTTGAGTATGGGCTGCTGTGTGCCGAGGAAGGCCATGCGGTAACGGCGTTGGCGCACAATGTCGATGAATATCTGGCTTCCGCAGTACTGGCTACGGGTACGTCCGTAGATGTTTTTTATGTATAGGGGCACGTAGCTGCTGTCGCAGATCGAGAACATGCCACCATTGACTGTGGCCAGATAGTCGGGATGGCGGTTGGCCTCGTTGAGGATCACGCCGTCGGCCACACAAATATAGTCTGCTCCAGGCTGTTTGAGCCGTTCGGCTATGGCCGCGTGCACTGCCTCCGGCTCGAATTCGTAGCGTATATTGAAGTATGTCTCCATTTGTTTAGGGAAGAGGTGTTAAAAAACTATATCTTTTTTAACCCTATTGCAATCTTGTCATTAATCATATACAATATATATCCTGAAATAACAGATATACCCATCGAAATGCTCCAATATGTGATAAAATTATCCGATACTACAGATGCAATCATCATTGCGACATTTTGAATTAGATAAATCTCATAAAAAGAATGAATTATAACATAATGGGGAGTAGTGCTTATAATCAACAATAGATTAATGACTAAAAATACGAAAGATATATTACTTACAATCGTAGCAATCAATGCATATCTGTATTCAGGTATATATTGAGCTACATAAGTGTTCCACTGCCAGGTGAAAAACCAGATACAACCCCAAATAACAATAAGTAGTATAATTGAGGCCACATTAAATCTGTTGACGATGCTCAGTTCAAATCTCTGATAATATACACCTATAATGAAACAAGGTAGCGACTCAATGTACCATATGGGTTGTTTGAGAATGAATAGAATGCATGCAAGTAATAATACTGATACGGAAAGGATGAAAATTCGACACTCATAAGTAGCTTTAATCCTCATTATGAGATAAAAAATAATATATATTACAATTATTTCTGTAACGTACCAACTGAATTTCAGATATGGTCCTCCCCATAATAGTGTGGTCATAACTGTTTTAATATCTACGGGGCCTTTTAAAATAGGATATACAGTCAAAGCTATAACATATGCTGTAATAAGAGGCAATATAACTCGTTTCAGCCGTTTGCCAAAGAATCCGGACAGATATGTTGATCCTTTTCGGGTTAGATTATAAGTAAGGCCATAACCAGAAAAGAAAAAGAAAATAGACACGCAACAAGCGCCTAAATTCATAAATGGAGCAATTATACTGTTTGTACCTTTAAACAAAAAAATATGGCCATTAACCACAAGCAATGCGGCTATGAATTTAACCAAATTGCATAAATTTTTCTTGGTATACAACGGTGATATGTTTGTATAAGTCTCCATCATTAAAAATATGAGTCGTAATTAGAGCATGCAATGAACGTAGCTGTAAAAGGCAGTTATAATCATTTTATCTAAAGGACTGAAGAATATATATCACTCAGTTGATGGTTTATCGTGTTTATATTAAATATACTTTCTGCAAAAGTTTTTGAGGCTGTACTTATTTTCGTTCTCAAATTCGTGTCTAAAATAAGACGCTCAAGGTTATTTGAAAGTTGGGATATATCCCCTGGATTAAAAAGCAGCATATTTTCGCCATCAATTGCTACGTCGGGGATACCACCTACTGGAGTAGTCACAACCGGTAAACCGTATGCCCATGCGTCAAGGACGGCCATAGGAAAACCTTCGGCATAGCTTGGAAGGCAGAATATCGAAGCATTACGGAAAAGAGACTCCTTCTCTGTCCCACTAACCCATCCCGCAAATTCAATCTGCTGTTCTATGCCAAGTTTACGAGATAGATTTTTCCCTTCATCAATCTCCCCATTGCCTGCAAATACGACTTTCCACATCGGGTATTTATAAGCTATTTCAGCAAATGCATGTATCAGATCCTGATATCCTTTCCCTTTGTAAAGGGTTCCACTGAATAATATAAAAGGTCTTTTATCTTGAATTTCGGGAAGAAAAACCTGTGGGCATGGATTATATAATACATTTATTCTCTTTGTATCATTTATCTTGGAGGCAATCTTTTTTTTGATAGATTCTGATAGCACAAGGATTCTATCACATTCAGAAAACATATAGTCAAAATTTTTATTCCAGATGAAATCAATTTGAGAGCCGCAATGAAGGTGTATTATACTCTTTTTCCCTAATAGTTTAGCGAATTTCAGTAGCGGGAGTTTTCTTCTAATCGTATTTTGAAGACTTACATGGAAATGAACTATATCAGAGGACCAAATGTGTAATAAAAAATCAAGATAACCATTTAATAAGTAAAATAATTTTATCAATATGGAGCCATCTCTATGAGTCTGTACCCAATGACAATTAAATCGCTTCCACTGTTCGCCTGTTTCGTGGGCTTTGATTACAGCGGTTATGCCACCGCGAGTTTTACGAGAGGTGGCTACTACAAGGACACGTGGCATTAATTCTATTTTTTTATAAACTCTAATCTTGACAGCAATAAATCATTACGATTCAGCCTCATGTCTTCTGTATACAAAATTTTCTCATGTTCAATAATTTCGTCTACAGAAAATCTGAATTTTAAAACTTGTGCGGGAATTCCACCGCAGATTGAATAAGGAGGTAAAGATTTGTTAACAACAGCACCAGCTGCCACCACACAACCACGTCCGATATGTACCCCTTTTAGGATTGTAACATTCGCACCGATCCAAACATCATCTTCAATTTCAATCGGAGCATCGTTCTCCGGCAATTTATTTGTATTATTGATTATCGCTACACCTATCTCATTTGTTCGGTGATCGCCTGTTATTATTGTCGGTGCTGGCCCCAAAATAACGTTGTTGCCAATTTTCAGAGGTGCCAATGTGGAATATATCGTTGATCTGCGTGGAATAGACACATTGTTGCCTATATAAAAATTCCGTAATCCTTTAAAATCACTTGATAATGGCCTTATATATACGTTCTCACCACATTGAGCCATTAAACGTTTAACAATTTGCCCATAAAATATATCAAATATATATGGAACAGCTAGAACAATATTGTGAAAAAAACTATAAACTTTTCGCATATTATTTCAAATAAGCACCTACTATAAGTAAATATATTAATTTGTATCGCAATGCGTAAAAATACAGTTTATGATTCATTGGCATTTTTGATACAGGATAATCACGATACAATTCTTCCCAGATACAATTCTCAGATATACGCTTAAGAATATTTTTTTTGTCCTTTATTGAGTGTTGTTTGTTACGGCATATTCTGGTAATCTCATCTCTCACATAGCCTATAAACATTCTGTTAATTCTTGTGCGGAGCTCATTTGCATCAAAAGAGTATCTTTTTAGCAGTTCACTTCTAAGAATAAGATATTTATCAAATCTATCATTACGAATAGTGCCAGTCAAAGAATTAGTATTTATGAAATAGTTATAGAAAGCTTTGGGATATTCAACAACCGTAGACGCATTCGAAAGACAGTCTATATTAAATATAAGATCCTCTGATATGAATGTGCGTTCGCTTTCAAACAATATGTTATTATCGTTTAAAAATGTCCTTTTATACAAAACGGTTTTAGCGGACATCGCAATTCGTCTCTCCTTCCTTATATCCGGAGCAGACGCAATCATATCTAATGCTATTTTGTTTATGTCATGCGTATTAGATGTTACAAGATATTCGTCAGGTATGCTCATAATTGATGAGTCTCCATTCTCAGTAACTCGATTTATGCCAGAGAATACCATTTGTGCGTTTTCTTCAGTGGCGGTATGATATAATGTATTGTACATCTCCCGCTCAACCCAGTCGTCACTGTCGCAGAATGCAATGTATTCGCCGGTAGCTATTTCAAGACCAGAATTGCAAGCCATTCCAAGACCAGCATTTTGCTTATGAACGACTCTAATACGTGTATCATACCGTGCATATTCATCACACAATTTTGGACAGTTATCGGGACTTCCATCATCAACAAGGATTATCTCTATATCATTTAATGTTTGATTCCGGAGCGATTGTACGCAACGGTCAAGATACTTCTCGACATTGTAAACGGGCACTACAATGGATACTTTGGGATTTGGTGATATGTCTATAGTTTGAACCATTTTTGTTCATCTTTATGTAAAAATGATACCTTATAGGTGATATACTCAAAAGGGCGTCCAGAAACCTTGCAAATATTCCAACAAGTATTTGTTGCCACAATGCAACAAAATGAAATGGTGGCAATTATACGATAACCATATAATTTATATTCTGTCCACAGGTGTCGTAATAGGAGTGTCCCCAAGATCATTTGAAATAGGCTAAAATACATTACTGGCCGGATAAACAGATGTCCCATATTGCATAATAGGAAGTAGGCGCAAGCATAGAAAAATGCAAGGTTGAACCATAAATCAAAATAATGAATATGGTTTGCGTATTTTTTCTTCAACTCAGGACCATACCAGATTATGAATATAGGCAAAAACATATATGAAAGCATCATGGGGCCAAATGAAAGAGTTTCGTCATTGTATCCATTTAATAGTCTCGTTGACATCAATCCTCCATAATTATTATAATTAGTAGTGTCAGCAATAATTTTGATATATGAAGATAATCCTGATAACGCCGAAATCTGTCCAAGAGCAATACTGCCAATAAGAATAAAGAGCAACAACCATCGTTTATTAGTAAGATCAATCCTATTCGGAATAAGATATAGGGGTAATAAGATTAATGCCGAATGATGAATCAAAGATCCAACGACAATGACTGCTATATAGTAAAGCATTTTTTTTTCAACGATAAATCTCGATGCCCATAAAAACACACACGCCACAATCATTTGTCTTATAGCACTTGTGCAATCCATCCAATATCTTCCACCGAAAAAAACAAAAGGGAGGAATACCAATAGCCATCGATATGGTTGCAGGGTCTTCGTTATGAAATAAATTTGGATGAACATACATAAGGCTAATCCAAATGCCCAATGCATTCCTAAGGATTGAAATGTATAAATCAAATAAGCCCATAATTTTTCGTTAGATTCAAAATTAATGGGTTTATACGCGAATCCTGTAGCATAGGAAATAAAATCACTTCCTACAAACCATCTTATTCCGCCGATTATTGTGAAAAAAAGTACGAAATAAGTAAGGTATTTGTCCCAAATGGTTGGGTCTATACAATTTTCTTCAATGTAGTTCTCCGATTTTTTTGCTAAATGTGAGGCAAAAAATGCAAATGATACATATATTAGTATATCAATAATTGTCATCATATTTGATTACAGTTCCATTATTGTCTTCATCTGACTGTATGCCGAAGCCATGGTGTAATGAGTTGGTTGTTTCTCCCTATACCGTATATTATGTATAGCCATAACCCAATCTTCTACACAGGATACGCTTATACCACTCAATGATACCCGGTAACTATTATGATAAGGATTCGCAGTTATTATTAATGGTTTTTCAAGTCCTTCGGCATCAGCTATGGTAGATAGACCGACGCAATAGTTAAGTCGATCCGGGAGTATAGGACAGACAATAGCATGAGCCGAAGCCATTTCGTGTAGCATCATGGGATAGTTGGCAGAAGTGTTGTCAACAATGGTTACTTTTATATTAGGAATATTTTTGCATTTGTCAGTTAAGCTGGAATAATCTTCACCATTATGAGTATAGGCTGTAATGATATGCAGAGGCGCACCAGATTTGGTGAACGCATCTATGAGAATATCGAAATCCCGATTCTCTTTTCCGGTTGAAACAAACCAACCATTGTCAGATTTTTCCACATTGGAATAAAAGTCCATATCCGGCCCCCAGCCAGGTACGGAACAGCGTTTTTCTTCTACAAGACCGGCGTTGATTGTTGCAAACATTGATTTTTCGGAGAGGAAAAATAAATGCTTCACTCCACCAAGAAGATATTTATACACCTTGGACTTTAATCCTTCTTTAATCTTAGGCTCATGGTGTAAATATGCATAAATAGGAGTCCTAATTATACTTCTGGCAATAGATAGTAGAAGCAAATGATTGTGGATATTAAGATTAGGAATGAAAATAATGTCTGGATTATGTTTGTATATCAGTTTTAAATCGTTTAATATGTTACTTTTTTCTTGTGCCCAAATCACATCGTGACCGTCATGTTCCATCTCACACGCTCCATAAAACCAATGTGACGGCACATTGCCCTTAATGTATTGATTATGTGTTGTTTCTTCTCCGATATAAAGTATTTTCATTATCGTATTATTCCGAAAAATTTGCGTACTTTATTGGCATAATAACCTTTTTTCATCTTTAATTTGTCTGTCCATGACATCCATGATGCAGAAAAGTGGTGGATGGCACGGGTGTTTTCTGTTATTTCCAATTTGCTGCTTAGAAACTCGATTGGGCAAAAATAATCCCAAGGATATATCGTGACCCCTTCGAGTGTGGTAGGAATATCTGAACGAGAAAGCCCATGACGTTTGAGAATGTCGGTGAGAATAACCACGATTGTAAGGCGTTTGCCTTCGGCATTATGATTATAAAAATCAAGAGCTTCCTTAATAATTGTGTTACGAGGTTCAACAGCGAATCCAAGTCCGACATTTACGTTAAGCATACTGCCGGGGGCGGCAAAACTATTTTTTTCAAAACCCATAAACCCGCCATTATCCAGAATGTCATCAATTGGCTTAATTAGCTCTACATCCGTGTCGAAATATACCCCTCCATTATCATAAAGAATTTTTAGGCGGGCATAGTCACTTACGAAAGCCATTTTTCCGTCCTCATAAGCTTTCCGGGCAAATGATGATTCATTTATATCAAAATTGGTTTCATCCCAGCGTTTAATTTCAAAACCAGGCATGAATCTCCGCCATGAATCAATGTAGCGTTGATATTCTTTCGGTAGAGGATTTCCTCCAAACCAGCAGTAATGTATTATTTTAGGTATCATATTGCGAATGTCATACCAATGATAGCGAACAAGATGTTACTCAAGTGCCACCATGGTAATAATTTATAGTTATTATTCTCGTATTTTACTTTTAGAAGTAGGCCTCGTTTATATGGTGAATAAATCTTCAGATTGGATTGGTCTAGCAACCAAAATTCAGCATTATATCTATCCATTGTGTAACAGTCATCAATCATTTGAGCTTTGCGAATAACCGATGATTTTGTCCACCAGAAATTTCCTGAAAAATGTGGTTTGAAGTTAGTACGTTGTAGTATTCCATATGCATCGTATCCTTCAGCGAGAGCATTTACCGCCACATTCCATTTATAAAGGCAAAAATAGTTCATCAGCATGCGCCATCTAGCACACAGAACTCTTTTCCATTCAAACTCTTCATTATTATTTATTCCTTTAGAATAAGATGCTCCTTTATTATGAAAATATAATGCGTAAAACTCCTGTGTCTCAGATAATTTAATCATTTTTTCTAGTGAAGGAAATTCGAAGCAGGAACCATCGTCAGTTATATATATAACCTCATGGTCAATTCCGGATAAGATCTGTTTGATTCTTATATGTCTGTATGTGTTCCAATTATCGTAATATATAGTTTCGATATATTTTTGAACAGGTCAGACCTTCTAATTATAGGTATTTGCTCATTGACGATACCTATCCAATCATTCGGACCACAAAAAAATGTGATAGAAACCAAGAATTGGTAAATGTTGCGGGGGGGGAATTTGTTGATATTTAATATTTTATTGAGCTTGGTGGTTTTGCGTGGATTTATATTCATTATTGATATTAAGATTTGATATTATTAGATAATTATTGGGGGGAAGCACCGATGTTGGGATTAAGAATTATAAACAACATGAAAAAGTAAAAGAGAGGAGATTTGCCATTAATGAATTACGTCCTTTTGAATTATGACTTGATATATGGGTTTCCAACATCTGCAATTTTCTTTGCTGGAATTCCAGCGATTGTTATATTTTCCTCATCAAAACTTTTATTGACAACTGCATTAGCGCCTATGGCACATCGTGATGCAATGGTAATTTTCCCGAAAATCTTTGCTCCTGGGCCAATCCAAACGTTGTCACCGATTGTAGGGACATCATCTTGACTTGTGCCATGCTGGCCGATGTTGACTCCTTGATGGATATCACAGAACGCCCCAATACGGGCGTTGGCATTGACAACAATCAGACCAAAGTGGTTTATCTTCAGTCCAGGGCCAAATGTATTGATTGGAATATCCCAACCCATCTTCACGCCATAGTGTGCGTGCAGCATAGCCCAGAAGCGTTTCATAATCCGGTTATAACGTCCAGACTGGGTAAAGTAATATTCCTCATGTCGCAGAGCTATGAGAAATTTCCAATGCCAATCGCCATAAAGAGATGGCCGATTCTTTGTTATGCCATACACCTTTTTGTCAAGGGAAAGATAACGGCGGAGTTCTTCTTTTGTGGTTATCATCAGTATTTTATGAAACGATGTGCCAATTCTGTTAAGCCAAGACCTATGCACCGATATCCTAATTTCCATCGGAGTCCTGAAGAAGAGAGTAGGATAGGCTTGAGTCTATGGTATTCTTTTCTGAGTTCTGATTGACTGCCATAAAGACGGTTTATGAAGCAGACTATAAATACGTTTTTTTCAAACGATTTCCTGACCGCTTGATATTGTGCATTGTTGGGCAATAGTTTGATCGCTTCTTGATGAAAACGTCGCATAGATGTCAGTCCACTGGCAGTTACTTTCTGCGTCAGAGAATCTTTGTTGACCACGTAATGATAGAACGCTTTGGGCAGATAAACAATTTTAGGCGTGGTACGACTTAATATCTGCGTCAATAAAAGTAAGTCTTCACAATAATTAATGCCGGGGATAAAATAGGCTAAAGCTTTGTCATAAGCTGATTTTTTAATCAGCTTATGCCAAAGGCCTCCAAAGAGGCCTTTGGCATAAAGGCCATACAGGATATCTGCGCTTGATAGCGAAGATGGGGTCTGTTTGCTTATTGTGGATTTACCCTCAATGTCGGTGTAGAAATCCGTTATAACAATGTCGGCATCCTCTTTTTGAGCCGTTATTAGCATTTCATGAAGCATGTCAGGCTCAATCCAATCGTCTGAATCGGCATGGATGGTATATTCGCCCATAGCTACGTCAATACCGTCTTGTCTGGCTGCTGCGACACCACAGTTTGGTTTATGTATAACTCTTATGCGGCCGTCATTCTTTGCATAATTATCAAGAATCTGGCCCGTTGAGTCAGACGAGCCATCATCAACGGCGATAAGTTCCCAATCAGCGAATGTTTGAGCCTTAATGGAGTTTAACATTCGCGCAATTGTCATTTCTGCATTATAAGCGGCGAGAATAATGGAAATTACTGGCATTACTATATTCTTATCCAAGATTTTGGCACGACATCATCGTTCTCAATTGTACTCCACCATCGTTTTGGTGCAATGACAGTCTTGTCTTTGTGTTTGTTGAGCCATGCTCCCCACCAAGAGAATGTGGAATTTGCTATTATATTGTGATTGCAGAGACTCATCAGATACATGTCTTGCCACGAGTCAGTTCCCTGATTATGGTTGACATAAATGGCATTTTCTAATTTTAGATTTTCTTTAACCCATTTAATATCATCTGAAAAAAGTATGAATGTAACATTGTTGCAGATGTTTTTTCTGATGTATTCAATTGATTGTTGATAATATTCTAATGGACAGCAAGAGCCAAAGCCTCCGATGAAAGCACTTGAGAGGTAATCACCTCGTCGGATATGTATAGAGCATGTAATTACCCCCCCCCTCAGGCTTTTAGCTATCTTTGCAGTCTCTGGCGATAATTTTGATTCGTTAAATTTAAAAGCATTGCGTATTATGTCCGCATCTAAGATATATTTTTCACTTTGCCAGGTGCCATAAAAATACCGATATGACTTACCGGGCATTAAATCTTTTTCGTCGAATTTAAAATTGTGTCCACTATATGTTTTATGAATAACGTGGAATAACTTGGTAAAAGGAAATCCCAGTTGATACAATGTTTCCCATTTAGTTCTGCTGTGTGCGATTCCGAATACCCGATGTAATTCAAATCCACCTTCATGTTCCCATTTAGACGAAGGGATAAACATGCAGACATCATTTGTTTTCTGTTTCAGAAGCATATAATAGGCATATTGGAACATCTGATTGCCAAGTCCGCCACAGAGGGCCACATATCGTTTTAGTATTGCCATCATTGGAAAAATATAGTTTAATACATTTTCTATACATGAGCATGGATCGCCTTTTTTACCTTATCACTCCAAACAGCCCAGTTGAGTCTTTTACCGTATTGATGGCGCGCATTGAGTGAGAGTGTTGGAAAATCAGTGCGCACATTAATGATCTTTTCAGCGAAATCTTTGCCCGTGGCCGAGAGAGGCAACATATAGCCGTTATATCCATTTTGGACGTAGTTGGCTGTCCCACCGGTATCGTAGACGAAACATGGGAGGCCAAAGGCGTTAGCTTCGCAAAGGGCTATGCTGCTACATTCTGCGCGGCTTGGAAAAATGAAGATGTGTTGATGGGACATTATTTCAATAAGCCGTTGGTATTCATCAGGGTTGTTTTTGTTGAGAAACCCGTGGCTATGTACCCATGGTTGAGATAGAACCTCGTCAGGGAGTTGTCGCATACCTGTAATGTGGAATTGTACATCAATGTTTCGTTTCCGGAGTTCTATACAAGTATCGTAGGCGATATCGCCACCTTTGCGCTCCCAGTTGACACCGCTCCAATAAACATTGAGCTGCTCTCCTTCAATATAGTTGTGCATTAAAATAGGGATATCCTTGTCTTCTAAGTTTGCTCCGAATTCAGCGACTAAAATTTTATCGGTAGCCACGCCACAATGTTTGACTGCCTCACTTTTGCACCAATCGCTGGATGCTATTATTAGATCCGCCCGGCGGAACGCCTTTTTCGTGAGGTAGGAGGCTTCAAGGCGATTATGCCATGTTAGATTTGAAAACTCTGTATAATAGTCGAAAAGTGATTGGACCGGCGCATCTACCAAATGAACAATCTTTGCCTTGACATGTTTCGGCAATGCTGTCACTATACACATATCTGTTGGCACAAAAACGATATCGTATTTGGTGTAATCAATTTTGGATAGCACATCCCGCATCATTCGCATTGTGTAGTACGATTCATCAAATCGTACATTTTTTTTTAAATGATTAGAAATCCAGCACCAATATTGAGCCCAAAGTTTGTCAACGATGTCTTGTTTATGCCCTTCAAGCGCATTGACATAGTCAACTTCAAATCCGGCATGTTCAAGAGCGTGTAAAGAATGATAGACTGTTCCGGACCACTCTATTTTATCATCCCGATTCTTTGCGGTGGATATGTATAATACTTTTCTGGGAATCATAATTAGGATGTTTTATACTTTATTTTTCCAATTAATATACAGATGCCAAGCCAGATCAATCTTCGGGGAGCGTCAAGTATGATACTTGAAACATATATACATATGAGAAATAAGGACATCTTCAAGAGGCATAGTACACCGTTGGTGTCTAAGTATAATCCTTTACAAATCATGCAAAACCAATCCAATACATCGGGGTAGATATGAAACAAATATACCGCAAAGGTGGATTTGGCAATATAATTGATTATACGGGAGGTATTAATCTTTAAATGACTGAAATAAAAAATCAATCCCAATGCTCCTAATATAATAAGTGGATTGTCATAACTTTTAACTACGATTGGAATATTATATTCAAGTACTAGTAAATATAATGCTGAATTAAGAGTCCAACATATCAAAAACAACCATCCACCATAGTTTATATTAATATACTTTCTTGCATAACGGGCCAAAAGATATATTCCAGCCATTGAAATAGCCCCATATCCCATTCCAATATCCGGTGCCCAATCAAGATGACCCCATATTATCAACATAGCAAAATATGATATGAGAAAATTTAAGAATTCTTTCTTTGACGCATATTCACTGAACATGTTTAAAACTGGAGCGAGGAGGTACAGAATCAAATAGCTCATTACAAACCACCCTGACTTATGGAGCAGCGCAATTTGATAGATACGTCCAATTGAGAATTGATCTTGTCCCATTATGGATAAACACGACAATATAACGATTCCGAAATATAGGGTTTGAAACAATAGTCCTGACAATCCTTTTATGCTCGTCTTGATTGAAAACCAACCTGAAATCATTACAAAAACATTTACACCAAACAAAGAAATCGCCTCCAGGGTTGCTCTGGTAGCGGAAGGTAATAGATTACTGCGTATTTCTTGTGCAGTGGGAGATCCGATGCTCATGAAGTTTGCATGAACCATCAGCACCAAAAACATCGCAACAATACGAAGTACTTCAAAATTACTTTGGCGTGGGCCAGATGTTATAGTTTGTATAGCCATAGAATCAGTATGTTAGCGTAAAATGAGAAATGGAATGTTCTTTGCCTCCTAACGCAAATTTATAAGATTCATTACCGCGAGTAAAATCAATAAAGTCATAGCGGTTATGGTCTATGGCGTTCTCAATAAAATTTAATAACAGCAAAATCCCTGGAGAATATTTGGCGTAGTCAGGGTTGGTGCTGACTCCCATAAGAACGATACTCCTATTTGCTGACGATATCCCGTAATTGAAAGCTGCACAAAGAACGCCTTCGGGGGTTTTGGCAGTCATGAATTTGGAATTTAGATCATGTGTATATGGTGCATATTCAGGGAACTTATACCATCCGCGGCCTAAAATATTTTTTGATATGAAATTTATTATTCGCCACTTAAGCGTTTTCCCTCTCCAATCATTTTTCTTTGCGACCCTCGTTGTTCGGTAACCTATAAATTCATTTAGATTGACATTACAATCATCATAGTTGTAGACAAGAGATTTATTATCTCGAATCAGACGATTATTAGCGGTTCTGATATTCTGTCTCGTTTGTTTTGAAAGTTTCTTCTTATATTCTTCAAAATAAATTCCTTCAATGGACAGACCGACACACGTTTGCGAAGTGGTTTTTTCGGAATCGCAGAGGGATTTCAGTAAATCATGTATTTGTGCGGTTTCTGAGATGTTTTCCAGATAAAAATCGCAGATGTCGAATTTTTCCTTCAACTGAGATAACATAAATTTAATCGCCTCTCCGTCAAAATCTTTATATATAAAATTTAAATAGTCTGACCACCCACCACGTCCGAACAGATAGCAACCCTTACGGTTATATTTACCAAAAGTTTTTTTAACAACCCAAAGAGGGGCTATAATTATTGGAACGCCATTTTTTTTGACAAGAGCAAATCCTATTTCAAACCGTCGATCCCGAATGCTGTTATTAAGATTCCACAGCATCTTGTACCATGCAAAGGTCTGAAAATAGGTCATATCACCACCAGTTTCTAAATCACGCCAGGTGTTTTCTAGTAGCATAAAGTCTGCTATCTGGTAATATTTAAATGAAAATTCATTCATGTGTTTCATGCTATTTTTTCAATCCAATGATTCTTCTAATTTTATCGACTATCCTTGCTGCCGGAAAACATCTGTCTCGTTTGGCATCGGTCGCCACTATCGTATAATCTTTAAATTTCACGGAGTTCAACTGATGGCCTCCTTTTCTATAGAATTTAATAGCAGTGGGGAGTATTTTGTCCAAATATGTTTTTTCTTCATATTTTTCTGGTGTCAGATGTGTTATTTCCATAAGATTAACCTGACCGCCATAAGTATGAGTACAGTCCTGAGTTGGACGGTACAATTTTCCGTCATGTTCTATGAGAGAGCCTGCATTACGTCCATATTTCATACTATGGCATATAGGAGAACACGGATGTTCACGATAGGGACCTCTTAGCGTTGAAGATATATATAATTGTAGCAAATAACCATCTTTGACTAATATAGAAGTGAATAGATAATAGATATCGTTTTTTTTATAAAGCACATTATCAGCAAAATCAAATATGATATTATCATCTTTTTCATACCTATGCATCAGTATTGAGTCAAGTTCGAATTTCGTGAGATCACGTGACAAGGCTTTATAAAGCCTGATTTCCCCAACCCAACCTGTTTCCGGAATCATATACACATCACCGTCATCCTCAAATACATATGGGAAGGAAAAATGTAAATTGTCATCGTTTGATATCTGTATTGGATCTGTCCAATTCTTTAAATCGGTAGTCGAAACCATCATTATTTTTCCGCCCGGATGCCTGAATGTCGTTTCTTCATAGAATAGGAACAGCCTATCGTCATGTACATATAAAAATGGATCAGCATTAATTACCTTTGGGTCGTTTATATTCAGAGGTGACCCAGTGTCTAGCCTTTTAATCTTTTTCCTTTCAGATATAAGGTTAAGGGCAGAGTGCACTATCGAAACATCAATTCCGAAACACTCGTGTCTATCAAATATATTTCCCATTTTTGTGGCTGTTTGCTATTTGTATGTTATAAAAATGCAGGGGCATTAGTGATTAGCCGGCTTTAAATGACTGACAGATATTGTTCTGGAGCACTTTTGCAGCTATAGAAGTCTGCAAATTTAATATGAAGAAGGTATTATTATTGGATTAATTTATTATCAAATATGGCAATGATGTGAGGATGCTTGAAAAATGAAGCCATCAGATTTCGAATCTCCATATGCCCAGGATTCTGCATCGGCAAAGGATGAGATTTCGGCAAGTGCCCGTCTTACTTTTTCTTCCCCATGACAGTTGGGCGTTGAAAAACGCCCTGTCAACCGTCCGTTACTGTCTGTCTCTATTCTGGTGGCAATTACGTGATAAACACCATTTTCTGTAGCCCAAGGTGCGATCCATTCATATATGCTTGCTGATAATATGTAGACTTTATGTTTTAGGCCTAAGTGTTTTTTCAGATACGTGAATCCTACGTGATTCAGATCATTATTGACTTGAGATGAAAAGCGTGCAGCTAATGTGGCAAAAACGTCATATGGCATGCCTTTATACAGGAATCCGAACAATCTTTGCTTGGCGTCACCGTTGGTTATTATACCAAATTTCCAAAGCATGAGCCATGGAGCGGATTTCAAAAATGACAGGTAGAAACGTCGCTTGCCCACGGCAAACTTGGCAAAAGAAATGAACGTGTCATGGCGTGTCAGCGTGCCGTCAAAATCAAATAGCGCAATCTTTTCTTTATTCATCTTGATATAAAATATACACCGGATACAATCATTAATATGCCAATTACTTTTGTCAATGTTATTGATTCTCCAAGCCATAAATAGGAAAATGCCATAGCAAAGACATAACCCAAACTTACCATCGGATATGCGCGACTCAATTCTAGTTTGGATAATACAGCAAACCACAAAACGAGACTCATTCCGTAAAATATGATTCCGGTCCATACAGATAGGTTAGCGGCTGCTTTTATTGCACAATCAGTGCTAAAAGAGATTCGTCCGATCTGTACAACGCCCATTTTTAAAAACAATTGTGCCAATGAACCGAACAGAATGCTTATCAGCGCAAGAAGATATGTCATTTTCAAAAGTATATGATAATTAGAAAGAGAACAATCCAACAGAATATGCAACATTGAATGAATCTATCTTTAAGCAGAATCTTAGTCGGGCTTCCACTTCGATTATCTACAATCGTCACTTGCAGATACCTTAGAATTCCTGCTAAGACAAATAATGTCGTGATGTAGATGTATCTGCAGCCAAGTTGTTCCATTACCTCGGGGGAAATAGTGTACATCATATAGCTTACGATAGTAATTGCACCAATTAGGCTTAAGATCATATCCAGAAATTGGAGATTATATCGGCGGATACTTTTCCTCGTAGATATACCACTGTCAATCAGTATCACTACGTCATCACGTCGTTTGGCAAATGCCATAAACATCGCAATAAGAAAAGTAAGCGATACAATCCAAGGGGATAATTCTATGCTGCACGCAACTCCCCCAGCAGCCAGCCGGAGTACAAACCCAGAAGAAAGAATGAGTACATCAATTATGGCATATTGTTTAAGTTTGAAACAGTAGGCAATATTAATTAATAAATAACATGATAATACAAGACCTACCTTATATCCATTCTTTAGTAATGTGCATAAGATCAGTGAAGCAGCACATAGTGTTACCGTGATCGTTATCGCTGCTCGAACAGAAACTCTGCCCGAAGCAATCGGTCTTTTTCTTTTGATGGGGTGTAATCTATCTGCTCTCACATCTCTGATATCGTTTATACAATATACCGCACTTGCAATCATTGAGAATGCGAAAAACACAATAATCAGTCGCTCCCAAAGACAGCGATCCAAAATTTGCCCCGCAAAAAATGGGGGCAAAAAAACGAACCCATTTTTGATCCACTGATGGGGACGCAGCAATTTAATGTATTGGTAAAGCATTGATGAGGTTGGTAAAGAAATATGGGAAATTGCACAATGTGCTAAAAATATTATAGCCAATCGTTTCGCTAATAGAGAATTGGAACGGAGTTACGTTCACTATTAACAACAACATTATCATAATCCCTTTGGTTGGGACCAAAATCCTATTCAAATAACGGTTGAATTTGACGATTTGATTCGTTATCCTTACTGGAAGTGCCTCATCGATTCTATCGCCGGGCAATAAAATCAATGCCGAAAATGTTGTGACTAATATATATTGATATAATCTTCCGTAATCGCAACTTAAAATCGTAAACATGGGCAAGAGACAAAAAAACGAGATTACATAGAGTATGCTGATACGTCGTTTTATACGAATGGCATTTTCGTCCTCTTGTTTCATGAAAACAGATAAAAAGTTTGTAAACATATAGTATACAAGTATTGCTACAAGAGTACGGGGAATAATGGTGAGTTTGCCAAATTCAGCACTTGTAAAATTATGTTTTAAATGAGCTTTCATGGCTTCAGTGGTGTCCCATCCAAGTGCTCCGATACTATTATTATCAGTTTTCGTGAGTTCTCCATCCTGCAAAATACTATTCCATGAATTGTAAATAGAATCCGCGATATCGGTATTCCCTCTGTATTTACACAAGACTAAAAATAAGGATATGGTAATTATAGAAATCAAAATTCCTGCAATTCTGGTGGATTTCTGTTTAAGTATTAATAACAATACGATGGGTATTCCCCAAAATATGAAAGCTTCGTGAAGCAAGAGTCCCAGGCAAATCAGGAACATTACGCCAAATGAATTGATTATATTATTATGTTTATACTGTTTACTTAATAAGTAAAAGATGGATATAAGTATAACATAACATAAGTAGTCTTTGCGTATTACATTGAACGTTGCGCCTAGGAATAATGGAGACATTAGTAGCCACCAGTTCCAACGGTTTTTCTTAAATTTGAATAAGAAAAATGTTACGATACTAACCCAGGCGGCAATGCATATGCAGTAAATTGTTGAGAGAGGGGAAAATCCGGTCGCAGAACAGAATTGAAATAGTAATTCGCCGACCAGACCTCTGCGTACGAACCCCCCCTCAAAATTAATCATAAATTCGGTATATCCAAAACCAGAGAGTTGCTCATGGTTAAAAATATTCTTGTACACAACTTCTCCAAAATAAATTATCAAGAGAGCGCTGATAAGGAAATAAATACGCGCATGTTTATTTTCTGTCAAAGAAATCATAATTAAAAGGGGAAAATGCAAGAAATGGAAAATCAAATTTGAATCATTCGCACTATATCAATGGGCCACAGTGCCCATGGTAATTTATCCGAAAATTAGTTGGTGGACTTTTTTAATACGTTTTATAAAGCTATCCACATAAAGACAACAATGGGAAATAAATATAGCTATAATAATAGTAACTGGGAATTCAATAATAAATACGTTTATATAATCTGCCATCCAATCAAGAAGATGTGCTTTTTCAAATGCAAGAAAAATAATGCCACTTATTAAATATATTGGTAAGGTGTTTTTTCCCAAATATCTCAGATATTGTGCAATCTTATTCTTACTACTCCAGAATGATTGTGTCTTGGAAAAAATTAGAATTGTTACCATAATTCCCAAAAGTTCTGAAACTCTATTTAAAAGCGGATGCCAAAATGGGTGCCATAGCCTTGTTGAATATATAAAAGCACATAATAGTATTAATATTAGGGTTTTGCCTCCCGAGGACGTCAATTTAGAAGCGTCACAGAAAAAAATTAATCTATCAAAAATCATTTTTAGAATGACTCCGACAAAAAAATAAGGCGAAAACTCAAGCGTTTTCGATAAACTTAGGATTTTCGAAATATTTGTATCGAAAACGTCCGGAAAACAAGAATACAGAATCGTTTTAAAGGGGAACAGAACAATAGTTAATAATATAATCACAAGTAACTCATGTTTTTTTTGAATTTTCGAATAGCTAAAGCAAAGTGCGATTATTGCATATAATAGCCATACTTGAAACAAAGAGTAAGTAAACCAATATGCTAATTTAATATCATCAACAATAACATCGGATAAATTAGATTTACGAAGCCATGCAACGATAAAAAAGAAAAAAACAGTTGGTATGAATTGCTTGCGGAATCGATTATTAAATCGTTTTTTAAATAAATGCACATCGTATACGCCGTATGCAAAGAATCCGGTGATTAAAAAGAATAATGGCATACGAATGTATTGCAGAATGCCAGCAAATAGACTGTAATGCCAACCTGTATTGGTATTAACGCAGCAAATGGCATGAAAATATACGACCATGAGAATCATTAGCCCTCTCATGGTATCTACATAGTCAAGTCTTGGAGAGGCCATTGTTATGAATTAATGGCGTTAGTCAAAAAACATATAGAATTATGTGCCATGCTATCCATTATTTCATTGATTTTACTATACCTTATTTTGTTTTGCAACTGAATATTATTTGTGGGAGATTGCAAACGACTCATTAATTCGATAGGCTCAAGAAGATTCATCATCCTACTGTCTTGTTCGTGCGATAGCAGAATAAACTCCTTGTGGAAGATCAGCGAAAAGGCGAGCAGATGGAATGAATTTCCGATGCAATAGGAGGCGTTTTTTATAAGGGACAGAAACTCATTGGGGCCGCAATCCAACAGGTGGATCACGTTATCATGGCCATCGTAATCCTCAAAATCCTGTGTGACCACAATGTCAAGACCTAATTTGTCAGATAAGGCTAACGCACTATAGAATGTGCCTTTTTCTTCGCGCGGCGTATAATAAAGTATATATGGCCGATCTATCAGTTTCTCCGAAGTTATCGAATCGTAATCTTCAGCCTTTAGCAATAGGGTTGGGTCAATGACTACTTCAACCTTTTGGTCAAGCCTGTGACTTAAAAAATCACTTCCTCGTTTTTCGCGGGTTGACAAGGCACTATATTGCGCTGCTAATCCTATGATTAAATCTAATTCATCCTTTGGAATACCTTCTGGATATGAACCCATTGATGGGGCATAAGCTATTCTTTTACCATCAAACGCAAAATCACAAAGATAAACAGTGGAAAAATCCCAACATCCAGGATTCCAAATTTGGTCACTACCTGTGATTATGGCATCATAATGATTTATAGAGATATGTTGAGCCACAGCTTCCGGAGTTGAAAGTTCATCAGTCACATTTAAGTCCTTATGAATAAAATGCTCAAATCGTTTGTACTTACGTATCAGGCTTATTGTTCTAAACGGATCGCTAATCAGTTTCCTCAACGATGAACGCGGATGTTTCCAATCCAATGGCGGAGGGATCAGTGATTTCTGTACATCAGAGCGATAATTAATAATTACACTGTCTATGCCATTGTTTGCCAATATGGTCTGCATAGCGTATGCCTGGAGCATAGACCCATAATTATGTGACGCATGAAATGTTAATATTCCAACGTTCATATTTGTATACGACGAAGAATTGGTTTTATTAGTCGGTAATTAATTATCCGGTCAAATTCACAAATTTTATAGGCAACTTCATGTCCAATTATTGGGTGGAGAAACCTAAAAACTTTTGCACGTTGGCTCTTTGACGACGGATTCCTCAACTGAGTGTTGCCACTTATTGCTTCATCTACAGACCGTTTTATAAGTTTTAAATTGCTTTTTTTTGCTAATTCTAAGCCTTTTGGCGTAATTGGCAGGATACATGAGCATCCATTAATTTCATCATGATTTACCTCTTTGCTAAGTCCCCAGAAATCACCGATTGTGATGTCTGAGGCACGTTTGCTATCTGCATAACGGCATCTATAGCAGCTTTCCCGATATGAATACCCATCAATAAATGCTCCGTAGTACGAATCTTGGAATTTGTTGACCCACACATTGGAATAATAACTCATATCGCCGCTGCGACTGTAAATGCGTAGCCCCATATCGTTTCCTTTGCGAAACTGTACTATATCCGCATCAGATCCTACAACACGTTTTATATGCTTTTTTAGCTGTGTCTGCGATGGTACACCATGGCATATCAAATCCACACAATAGAGACTTTCATAATCTTTTCGCAAAAATGATTTAAGCCCGGCAACTTGGCATGGTGTGCCAATGAAAAGGACAGCCTTTCCACACTTAAGATCTGTCAATATGTTTTTATAAGTATATCCGATATCACTTTGAACATATTTACTGCCCTTTAATCTGGTTAATTCACTTTCTGTATCAACTCTGACATGATGAATTAATAATCCGTGATCACTTGCACATCCATATACAACACCGCCCATAGAAATTATAGTATGAGCAAAAGCTGCGGCTGCCCCCCCGGATGTGCTTGATAGATATTCAGACTGATCATTATGCCATCCGGCGAATGCTGTAATTGGTTGTCTCTTGATTGTATCTTTATTCTGTGGACAGATCTTGACACATAAATTGCAATCAATACATTTTGTTTCATTCACAACCGGATATATATGCCCATATTTATTGGGTTGCATTGAGATGCAGGATTGTGGGCAGATGTTCATACATGTTGAGCATCCTGTACAATCCAGCTGATCACAAATTAAATATCCCTTCATTATTTGAATTTAAAAAAACAAGGAACCCCGGATATTAAAATAATCCGTTCCTTATCACAAATGTTTATTGTTAATTCCTATACAAAAGGACTATATTATCCGTATTTTATTGTCAATAAGTCTTTAACGTATTTCATCGTCAAAAATATGCGTTGCTTTTCTCCCGCCAATTTATAGTTTCCTGATATATTAGATCGCTCAAGAAGTAAATATTCTTTTCGTTGTTCATACGTCAGACTATCTTTGTATTCAGCGATTAATGGTAGATATAAATTAATGATAATAAATGTATAGAGAGGACTGTCAACATTGCTCCTAAACTTAGTGATTAGTTTTGCGTTTTCAATAAGACCACTGATTCTGGAGCTAATGTTTTTGCTATTTATAGCAGTGGCGGAGTGTGGATTTACATTATAGAAATATTCTCCCAGAGGAAAAGTCGCATATACGTTTATACGAGGGTATAGTTCTAAGAAGAAAATAAAATCTTCGCCCATTGATATTCCTGCTTTAAATTTTGTTTCGTGAATAAACGGTCTACGAAATAATTTATTCCATAACGCACGAGTCTTCCACGATATATAATCCTTAAAATAATCATCTAAGGATTTGCCTTTAAAATATACTTGGGCATTATTAATCTCAACTCTTTCAGACGTTTCGTCAGATAAGATTGTGTATCCTTTTTCAATTACATCAATACTGTCATTGATTTGCGGAATTGTAAGATAGTCTGGATCTACATAGTCATCAGCATCGACAAATGCAATCCAATCTCCTTTTGCTCGTTGTAAACCTATATTCCTGGCGTTACTTACGCCGCTGTTGGGTATAGTAATAATTGAAATCCTACTATCTTTTTTTGCGTAATAATCGCAAGCTATGCAGGTATTGTCTGTGCTGCCATCATTGATTATTATAACCTCAAAGTCTTGGTTGTTTTGTTGTATCAAACTGTCAAGGCATTTTGAGATTGTGGTTTCTCCATTATATGTTGGGATTATTACAGAAATCATCTTATAGAGTATTATTTTTTTCAATCCATTCTTTCAGTGACCCTCTTTTGACATTGCACTCTGATAGTTTCCAAGAAAGTTTGTGGATTGGTGTTTGTTTCAAAATCTTAAAGTATTCAATACTAAAGTCTTGGGTTAACAATCGTTGAATATCGTATAATTTATCCACTTGATAAGCTTTAGTATTGATATCCTTTTGTACTATTGAATATCTGTCATACGCTACTGCTATAATGTAATCAATTAAAAAATAATCAATTAGATTTTTGTTGTGTTTCCAATATACAACGAAAGAATCTATCATAAATTTAAATAGAGGATGCCCTTTCCCTCCCCCCATAAGAAAACCGCACCATTGGCCTTTTGATACATATTTTTCTGTATACGGTGAACGAATAGTAAAAAAATTAGCAGAATTATCAAGAATATCGTCAATTGGTTGACTTAAATATATTGTAGCATCAAACCAGAACCCACCATTTTGATACAAAAGGCATGCTCGTAGAATATCTGAAAAATGAGTGATTGTTATATTTTTAAGTATAAGTTGTTTGAGTATTATGTCCGGTACTTCAGCATATTTAGAATAATTGTCTTTCGTTATAAGAATAACCGGCCGATTCTGCACATTTTTTTTTAGATTATTCCAACACGCTCTCACTATAGCAGGCATATTGTCCTCTCCTTGCCACCAACATACCCAGACAGGTCCGGTATTGTTTTTTTCAGCAGTGCATTGTGGTTGTATTTGAATATACCTCAAGAGTTCATCCAGATACCGTTTGATAATTTTATGATAATATGTAATTAGATCGGTCTCATTCTTTCTTGAGCTGTTTATTGACAATAAAGATAAGCTATATGCTGCTCTTATCCCGTATTGTATATATGCAAGAAATGATACTATAAATTTTTTTGTTTTATTGAGCATAACTGACAATGAGCCGGTTTATATTTTTTTTCGGATGAATTTGTTGGCGACCAAGCCGATTATCCGTTTGTTAAACTGACGTGTGCCTACACTGAACAACAGGAATTCACCATATAGTACAGGTATTATCAACAATGCTAAAGTCAGGCCATATAAAAAAATATCAATGTATGTTGAAAATACAAAATGACTTTTTAATCCAATATTTATCCAACAGAAAATAACAATATTTGCACCAATAAGCAGCAGACGTTTAACTACCGGTAAAAAGAAATGCCTAATAGGATTAAGGTTAAACCCTCTGGCAAAAAGGAAATATGGTTTCCAAAGACAAATTATGATGATGTTGCTTAGTAAAGCTCCTGCAAGTACACCTGAAAGCCCCATCATCGATCCGAAAACGAACGCTCCCGTAAGATATAGAATCATCTCAACTATAGGCGCCCATGTATCTTGAAACATGCCATAACCGGCAATATAGTTGTCTATAGTGGTGCGATTTATCGATATCCAACACTGTATCGTAACGAGTATCAATACCCCATTCCCTAATAAGTAATTTGGTGATAGCCATCTGGAAATAAAGGGATCTGTTACGAATGCCAGCACTAATAGACTGCTAGTCGCTAAACAAAGCCGTGAATCAAATAATTCCCAAAACACTTCCATAATATGTTTATTGTCACGGCTCGCTATCAAATTGCCAATGCCAGCTTGTGTGCTTCCAAATGCAGTTTTTATAATATCTTTAGCTTTTCCGATAGTAGCAATGTAGTTGCCATAGTAAGCGACAGCGGTAAGCGTGGAAAATCCATACATTATCATCGGTTGAATCTCAAGGATTATTACTGTTGATATACGATGAACAAATATTTGTTTTGTTTTTTTCAATACATCAGGATATTTTTTTAGTAGTTCCTTGCCACTTAAAGTTGATTTCCCAAGCCACGGATATTCTTTTTTAAGAACATAATTCAGCCAAACAGTTCCCAATATAACACCAATTAGGTTTGTCCCCAAATAAAATAGAAATGGAAATGCAACATGCGGCAAGGATAATATAAGTATTATTTTAAGTGCCATATTGGCTGTTAATGTTACTTTTGTTGTTTTATATCCTTTTTGATCCGCATAAAGTACGCACATTTTATAATTGACAAAATATCCGAGCAACGCCCCAAAAAGAAGTATTGAAAATGTTGCATACGTATACCATAGGGGTATTTTTATATCACTGAATATTATTGGGAAAAAGCACATCAATATTACAGCTAATACAATAATAACGAATGCAACCTTCTTATAAAGCCATCCTTGAAGAGATACAATTTCGTTTACATCCTCATACTGTCCGTCATACATTGGTTTATATAGGAAATATCCAATTGACGCACTTACACCCAGTTCCGCTAAGTTCAGAAAACCGAGCATTGTGGCTGCAGTTGTATCAAGTCCTAAAACTTCGCTGCCAAGATAATCATAGAAGATTTTGCGGCTCCAAAAGCCGAGAATCATCTGTGCTAAATAGAAAAATAACGCTACTTGTGCGTTTTTTATACTTTTAGTAGTCCGTGATTCAGCCATTTACTAGGATTTTAGTAGGTTTGGTGCGGCCTAAAAGCCCAATGGAGAGCCATTCTGACATCGCTAATACTTTCTCAATAAAAATCGATAGCGTACATAGCGTTAAGGATGCTATAAGAATGAGTGCTAATAATGCAATAAGGTTGTTGTCATTGTATAAATAGTCAAAAATTGGTTGGATTTCAATATACCTTAATAAATAGTAATGAATCATATATATGGCTAATGTATGCTGTCCAATATGTTTAAGTATCTTCATGGGATGCTTTGTTATATTTTTTGTTTTTTCTTGATTTGTACTAATCATAAAAACAAGATATATAGTCAAGCATAACCAAATTCGTATACCTATATTAAATAAAATGTTTACAGGATTGGCATTATCAATGAAAAATATCAGAATCAAACCTGTCAGAAGAATAGATATTATAAATGAAGAGTGCTTTTGCATAATATCTCCTATATTGTTCGTTTTAATGATGACTCCGGTGAAGAAAAAGGGATAATATTCAATTATTTGCGAATAGTGCAGATATATTTTTAATGTTTCAGGCAAGAAACGAGTTAGCAGTCTCAATACAATATATATAAAAGCATACCATAACACTGTGAAAATAATTCTATATATATTTTTGTCGAAATAGTGAAGTACGATTGCTGTGTTTATTTGAGAAGATATATAATATAATGAAAAAAAAGCAAATAGGACTAAAAGATACCAATATCCGAGGCAGAAATAATCAGTTAAGAAAACAACATAACTAGTATTATGAAATAAAGACATTAATATTCCCCAAAGAAAAAAAGGAACAAGAATTTGTTTGAACTTTTTTAATAAATACCCCCCCCCCTCACGAGGTATAATGCTTATAACCAGCCCATTAAGCATGAAGAATAGGGGCATCTGAATTAAGCATATGATATATGTCAGAATATCATCGTGACGATGAGCACAAAAGCCTATGACATGCCCCATCACAACTAAAATCATGGCGAAACCTTTGAGTTGGTCGATATAGTCATATCTTATATGATTGCCAAAAGTTTTTCCCATTTATCAATTGATTTGTTGAGGGTGAATTTTCTTGAGGAGAGAAGGGCATTGCATTGCATAGCTTTGAGCAGATACGGATCATCCAAGAGGTGCTTTATGTTTTTTGCGAAAGCATTGATATTGTCGTTGGGACAGAGTAGTCCATTGTGTAAGTGCGTAATTATATCCGTGTAAACTGGGGATGAATTCATTACTATGGGTACGACTCCGTATTGCATGGCTTCTGTCAGTGTTAGCCCCCATCCTTCAGCGCTGGAGGTGAGAAGCAGAATTTTGGCTTCGCGGTAATATGGCTCGGGGTTTTGATTGCCCGTGAACTCTACGTTTTTAAGATTGTTGCCCGTGGCGTAGCGTTTATATCGGTCAAGGTCTGGACCGTCACCGACAATTTTAAGTTGCCATCCGTCCGAAACGGTTCTATTCTGAAGTTTTTTCCACGTCTTTAATATAATGGAGATCCGCTTATGATATTCTGACATTCTGGCGCATACCAAAAGTGTATTTGTTTTATTATCAAGATTGTCGGGGGATATTTCAATATCGAATGTCAAGGGATTGCCTATAGCATTGAGCTTGCTATAATCGTTCCGCCTCATCACTTTGCGAAGATAATTAAAATGAGTCGTGGATAATGTCACAAATACATCAGAATTATCATAAATGTAGTTGTATACATCACCTTCATCGCTTTGCTTTTTGTTGTTGTAATAGGATTTAAGTAGAATGTGTTTGATGAAATTGAAACAATCGCGCAGTGATAATTTTTCTTTTGATTTTAGAAGTTGGATATATGAGGGATTGCAGGGATCGAAGTGAAGACAGGATATGATTTTACCCCCTTCTGAACGCCATTTGTAACCTCCGTTGGAGAGGAACGCTTTGAGTAACCATTTTGCGTAAGCTATCTGATTTATGACTACATCTACATTTTGCTCTTTTATGAAAGAATAGAGGTCATTGATGGTTTCACCTTCGTATGTCATGGAACCATCTGTTTCATTGAAAACGAGGATCCCCATACAATTATGCCCCCGCTCCGAAAGCCCCCTGGATACAAGTGAGGTTACGCGCTCAGTCCCTCCAGCCTCGGGTATTAATGGCTGATTATATATCCATAAAATTGTCATTCTTAATCCTTATGAAGCAATAGATTTATGTGGATCTGGATCCTTTTGTTAATAAATACGATATCCAACCCTATTTAAAAGGCCTCATAATACCTTCTGCAATATTAATAAGTTGTGCTTTTATTGTTTTTTTCTTGTTAGATTCATTACGGATTCTGCGCTGTTCACGTTCTTGCCTTTTGGTCCTATAAATCTGCTGAGCGATGGATTGGAGCTCCGTTATCTCTTCTTCATCAAACAGAAGTATTTCAACTTTTGACGGATTTTTTATTTTTTTTTGAGATAAAAACCGATGTTTATTGTCAATTAAAGAGGTTTTTGTAGTAATAGTAACCGTCGATTCAGTATATTTTATTTCAATAGGTCTATTGGATAATTCAGTCAGTTCCATTTTTTTGCATTTAAATATGACAACAATAAATCATAGATGCCATCTGCAATGCCACTAACCATTGGCATTTCATAATCGGTTTTGGAAAATTTTTCTTCATCTTTGCAATCAATGCAGATAAAACCTAACATAATATATTTATTGGTGTTTGGTCGTCGGTACGGAATGATTGGATAGACCAACTCGCTATTGTATGGGATTTCATTATTGTCATAACTTGGTAAACTGGTTGTGCGGTAATTGATGTCCTTTTTTACTGAATTATGTATGAAACCAAGTTCAATAATTTCCCCCTCAGTATACCTGTTTTTTAACATATCTCCAATAATAGAACGGTAAGGTGTATTTCCCAAAACTGTATGTTGAATTTCTTTATACCTTTGATTGTCTCTTGCTGGATGATGGGAGTCTCGACATAAATTCTCAAATACTAAGTTGTTAAGTTCATTTGCTTCATCTATTGTCACTTTTTTTGCAGCTACTTTGATGGATACACAGCACTGCGAATGCGTTTTAAGATTATAAAGTGATTGCAATTCGTCACAAAAGTCAATCATAGATCTCATAAATGAAGCCTTGTCAAAATCCTGACGTTTGCGTAAAAGATGAATGTGAGAATATGCTGTTCGAAGTGATTTAATTGATTCTCCCCATATATTTTTATCTTCCAGCTCCTTTCTCAAATTTGAAATCTCATCTTTCATACTATTGATATTCCTGTTTAGAACAAACAAGAATCGTCCAATGAAAAATATCAAACCGATACAAATTGCACTAGTCCATTTTGTTGAAGTCGGTACGCTATTCAAAAAGTTAAATCCGAAGATTGGATGTATTATGGTTATAATTCCAGCGGCTGTATTCAAGAGAGAGCCCAAGTTTAATGGCCAAACGACATTTAATAAAGAACGGATTATCATTGGACATTATTTAAATATAATTGATTGGACTAACACAACTGCGTGATATGGTTATATATATATAGCTTAAACTATATTATTGTTATTGTAGCGATGAGGGGATCAGTCGCGGGAGAAGAGGTCGCGGGTGTAGACTTTGGAGGAGACGTCGGCGAGTTCGGGGGCGGTGCGGTTGGCCAGGATGGCTCGGGAACGGGATTTGAATTCCTCAAGGTCGTTCACCACCACGCTGCCGAAGAATGTGGAGCCGTCGGGTAGGGAAGGCTCGTATATGATTACGGTTGCGCCTTTGGCTTTGATGCGCTTCATCACGCCTTGGATGGACGATTGGCGGAAGTTGTCGGAATTCGACTTCATAGTGAGGCGGTACACGCCGATCACCACATGCTGCTCGCGTGATGCGTCATAGCTGCCTTGCGCGTAGCTGTAATAGCCGGCCATGCGCAGCACCTGGTCGGCTATGAAATCCTTGCGGGTGCGGTTGCTTTCCACGATGGCCGTCATCATCTGCTGCGGCACGTCGGTGTAGTTGGCCAACAGTTGTTTGGTGTCCTTGGGCAGGCAGTATCCTCCGTAGCCGAACGAAGGGTTGTTATAGTGGAGGCCGATACGGGGGTCAAGACCGATTCCTTCAATTATTGCACGACTATCCAGACCCTTGACCTCCGCGTAGGTGTCAAGTTCGTTGAAGTAGCTTACACGAAGTGCCAGATATGTGTTGGCGAACAGTTTTACCGCTTCGGCTTCTTTCATGCCCATGAATAGGGTGGGGATGTCTGTCTTGATAGCTCCTTGTTGCAGAAGCGATGCGAACTCGCGGCCTTTCGCTGCAAGGAAGTCTATGTCAGCGATGCGGCTGATGGCCTCGTTTTCTGACGAAAACTCTGCACCGCTGATATGCTTTGGCGCACCCACAATTATGCGGCTGGGATAGAGATTGTCATATAGAGCCTTGCTCTCGCGCAGGAATTCCGGCGAGAAGAGCAGATTGAGACGCTTGACGCCGCGGGAGGCGTATTTTACATATAGGCTGCGGCAATAGCCTACCGGGATGGTGGATTTAATCACCATCACTGCATTGGGATTGACACTTAGCACAAGATCTATCACATCTTCAATGCAATGAGTGTCAAAGTAGTTCTTTTCCGGGTCATAGTTTGTCGGAGCAGCTATAACCACGAATTCAGCGTCGCGGTATGCGGTCGCTCCATCAAGTGTGGCGCGGAGATGCAATGGCTTTTCCGCCAGGAATTTCTCAATGTATTCATCCTGGATAGGCGACTGTCTGCGGTTGATTTTTTCAACCTTCTCAGCAATCACGTCCACTGCCGTCACTTCATTGTGTTGCGCCAGCAATGTCGCTATGCTCAATCCTACGTAACCTGTACCCGCTACAGCTATCTTCATCGTTACTTTATAGGCTCCAGGTGTACACCGGGAAGATAAGTCTTTATTGTCACAGCATTGTGAGCGAACTGCAGCAGATATGCCCGCTGGTTGCCCGCTCCATTACGGATGTCCACTATGGTAGCTTCACGACCGGCGAAGATGCCATCTATGACACGTACTCGGGTCACGCTTTTCAGTTGGCTTTCGTGAGCCTTGATCCACGCATCCCGGTCTATCAGCTCAATGTCTTCGCGGAAGTCTCGTAAAGCTGTCTGTAGCAGGCGCAGTTCTGACTCACGCACAGTGGCAGGAAGGCTTGAGCCAGGCTCACGCATCACATACGTGTCGGCTATGACTTCGGGCACCTTGCGTGCGCCTGTCAGGTCTGATTTGAAAAACAGATACCTGTTTATGGCTGCGTGACCGCCGGCTTTGGCATCAGGAGCAAGAATGTCCAGCGGATCATACAGCGCATCGGCACAGATGTTCAGTTTCCCACGGCCGGTAGCATCAAGTACAGCCGCTTTCATGCTTTGAGCCCTTTTTGCCGACGAACAGCTCACCAATATATGCCATTGCGGGATTGCGCCCATATCTTTTATCACCTTTTCACCGGCGTATGGCATCAGCGCGTTCAGCTCTGGTGTTGCCCCATGGCTTACTGCAACCGCAGTTTTGCTCACTTCTGCTGCAGGAGCGCCCTGTTCTGCGGCCAATGCCAGGAAATCAACTATCATACGCCCCTCTGTGAGCAGGGAAATATCTTTTGCTCTTAGGGTACGTATCAGTGATTTTTCCAAATCAGGAAACAGATGACCGGCGGGAGCCTGCACGCCAATCCTGTCGGCTATGCCACGCACGGATGCGGGGGCGGTCTCCGCGACGACTTCGTTCAGCGCCTCTAATTCTATTCCGAGACTCACAGCCGCCAGATAGTACCATCCGAGATCTGCATCAGCTTTTATCAGTTTGGCGATCTCGCCCTTGAATCCATGCATTGCAGGAGCATACGTCTTTTTCCCTGGCTCCACGGGAAATGCGTCGATTGCCGGGAGCACACCCTCGCTGATGGCTGTGCGGACTATTGTCCGTAGAGCAGCCGTATGTTTGCGACGGGTGAATGGCGACGCATCGGCATACTCGCGCTCTATAAATTGGCAATATCCTTTAATGAATTCAGGATCTATGGCCGCAAGAATATCCGGATTCTCGTCAGCGGTATAGCGGCTCATCGAGCCCATACAGCGGCTGAATTCCTTGTTGTTGCCGTCCTTTCCCCCGGCAGCCATGGCAGCTGCATCGCGTTTGGTCTGAATGTACTCCAAGAGCTTCATTTTTTGAGAAGCGATTATAGGGGTAAAATGGGAGATTTTTATATAATACTTATTTTCCCGTCGGAAATAGCAGGTATCCGACAGCTAAGCAAAAACATGAGGGATATAGATGGATACATCTAATTCTCATCAATAAAACGGGGAGAATTAGAAATGAATCATATACTCCTGGTATACTGAGCTAAAGTGCTATCAATCATTTCCATTGCCCCGGAATCTTAGCAAGGCGAGCTAATAAATTTCCGCAAAATTACGCATTTATTTTCAAATATGCAAAACGCATACAATTCCGCACGATAAAATCTGTGGAAGTCGGAATAAAATATGTGTAAGATTTCTCTGAATAAAATTGGGCAGTTATTTGCATATTAGGCTGGACTTGCCGAACTTTGTCCGTGTGTTAAACTTTCCCGTCCCGGGATTGTCTATCATTTATAATGTAAAGTAATCAATACCGTTACTCTATGTATAAAATACGTTATTATTTATTGTCTGTTTTCATTCTCTCGTTGTCAATGATGCATGCAAAAAACTCACAGCCAGATTTCGCCTATCCCCAGACTGTGGCGAAGAATGCAGAGGCGGCGCTCGACAAAGCCATTGCTGCCGACGATGCACTGTCGGCCATGCGCTGTCTGATTGAGCTCAACACAGCCAACCTCCTGGTCGATCCCGATGCGTTGCCCGTTGAGATCCGCAGGGCGGAATCAGTGGAATCTAAATTCCGTTCATCCTATGTGTCACCGGTTTTCATCCTCTACCGGGCCAATCTTGTTCGCCGCATGTATCAGGCCGACCGTTGGAATTATGACCGCCGCGAGCTTCCGCTTAATCCACGTCCTGCCGACATGACCGAATGGAGTGGGGCACAGTTCTCAGAATATATAAAAGAACTTTGCCTGCAGGCACATGACGGTATTGGCAAATACGATCTTGGGACTCGCCGAATAAACGATTTTATAAAAGCTGGTGTGGTAGTGGCCGATGAGCTTACGGTATATTTCTACCCCACGCTCCGCGATTTTGTATACTCACAGGCCGTGAATCTGCTGCGTGGCAGTAATAACACAAAGTTGGCCGATGAGATGTGTTCCGAAGCCCGTTCCGGCTTGTCTCAGGATACCCCCTCATATTATACTTGGATTTCGCGTGCGGCCAATCTGGATGCCAACCCATTGGAGGCACTCGTAAATGCCTATACACCCGCGCATGGCGGTGCTGGGCTTATTCTCGCTGAGATTGCCGACCGTACTCATGTCGATCGGTCTGAGGTAGAAATGCCTGATGGTGATGTCTCTGCTTTTGCAGCCCCTTCGCCAACGAAAATCCTCGCTGATATCAACGCATATCTGGACAAATATCCCACATCCGTAGTCGCAGATCGGCTCAAGGCTGCCCGGCAGCGCCTCACTGCCAAATCGGCTGTCGTTTCATTCCCACGTCTTGCCGCTCCTAAGCAGACTATTGATGTTCAGGTGAAATCTGTCAACTCTCCCCGCGTCATTGTGGGGCTTTACAAAGTGCCCGATGCAGTGGTCTCTGATTACCGTCGCCGACACAGTTACGACTTCTCTTCCCAGACACCTGTCGTATCAGTTTCCTTGGAATTTCCCGAAACGCCGGTTTTCTCAGTCGACACTGTTATCAAGATGACAATTCCTGCTACCGGATATTATGCAGTCGTACCTGTGATTCCGGGAGAAAAAGCTGAGAATACCCGTGACCGCGCTTTGCTCAGATCCGTGCCAGCAATCCCTGTTGCAATCAATGGATGCACTAAACTCTTTGCTGCCGCGGTCGACCCCATATCGGGCAAGCCGATGGACAAGATTGGAGTTGCTATCGTACAGAACTCCACCGTAAAGGCATCCTCCATAACCGATACCCGTGGCATCGCAGAATTTGCATCGGGCAAAGTCGCCCGGGGGCAGATACGGCTTGCAGTGGCTGGAGCCGAGTATCTGTTCGACGATGTATCGGCCTATGGCTCGACCACAACCGCTCGTCAGAATACAACCTACTCTGCATCAGTGCTCACCGACCGTTCCATATATCACCCCGGCGACCGGCTTAATTTCCTGGCTATAATTTCCCGGACTATTTCCGGCACTGCTGCGAAACCTCAGTCGTCAGTAGCTCCCGATATACCTGTCAATGTCACCCTGCTCAATGCCAATTCCGAGCCTGTGGATACCGTGGAATGCACTTCCGATGCTTTCGGACGCGTATACGGTCACTTTACAATCCCAGCCGGATCAGACCTCACAGGCACCTACCGGGTGCGGGTGTCAAAGGATGGAAATGACGGATTTAATGGCTACGGATATGTCACCGTGAGTGATTACCGCATGCCCGACTTTGAAATCAAAGATGTGGTAGTTGCCCGCAACACTCCCTCGGTAGGCGCAGTTACGCTTACCGGAGCGGCTGTAACATATTCCGGCATGCCTCTTGCCGATGCCGACGTATCGGTGATCCTCTCCACTGCCAATCGTTTCCGCTGGTACGCTCCGGCCGTGAAAATATACTCCACATCCGTTGCCACAGGCGCTGATGGACGCTTCAGCATTGAGTTTGTCGACTCCGTATTCAAGGACTACAAGTCGGAGCCCTATTTTGTGGCTGCTATAAATGCCGTGTCACCGTCAGGCACCACGGCTACCGCTCAGGCTCCGATATCGCTTGGCAAGCCCGATTATATCGTTGTGGACATCAGTAATTCCACTGTGGATGCACGCAAGCTGTTCCGGTTTGATGTAAATGTTTTCAATCCCGAAGGCACCAAAGTGGATATACCTCTCCTTTACAGCATCACGCCCGCAAATGAGGCAAATGTCGTTGCCTCTCTGCCGCTTTCCCTGCCTCTTGACTTGTCAGCGCTCCGCCCCGGCTCATACAGGCTCACTGTCGCTCCTGTCGATTCTGCCCTTGCCGATCCGGCCGAGTGCATACTCACAGTCTATAATCCCGCCACGGACATTGTGCCCTCCACCGATGCCATCTGGACTCCGACACAGCAGATGGATATTCCCGAATCCGGTGATGTGGAGGTGATGTTCGGTACACCTCTTGAACAGGCATGGGTGTATTTCGCTCTTTGCTCTGAGAATGATATATCCGTTGTTGATGTCAAAAAGGTTGGCAAAGGCTACCATACTCACAAATTCTCTCTGCCTGCTGATGCCGAACGTTCCAGTCTGATGCTTTTTGCTGTAAGCAACACCCGCACTTACAGCCGTGAGATAATGCTCACACGCAAAAAAGACACTGCGTTGAAGATAGTTGGCGAATCATTCCGCGACCGTCTTGTTCCCGGGGCTGAGGAAACTTGGCGCATTAAGATAACCAATGCCGACGGCACACCTGCTTCCGCCGCATTGGCTCTGGATATGTATAATATGGCACTTGAGGCGCTTGCTCCGCACTCGTTCTCCGCCGCATTCCCTGATTTCACGCCATATCCATCCATATCTGTTGATTATCCATGGAACGGCTCACGCTCCAACCACTTCGTGGCGCGTTATGCCTCCATTCGCTACAAACAGCTTTTCCCTCCTGTATTTGAGACCTTCGATATGGCACCTGGCTATTCCTTTGTGGAAAGTGCCTTAGAGGGAAGTGCCTATGGCATAGGTGTGCGCAAGATGATGAGTCCGGCAATGAAAGCCGAGTCTGTGACAGATGAGATGGCCGTAAATACATCTGCGGGTGTTATGCAGGATCTCGCGGGAGGTGTGGAAGAAGAGGTCTCCGCCGACGCTGAAGGAAGCGCTGCGCCTGAAGCCTCTCAGCAGCAAGTCTCTTTCGACTATCGCGATGCCGATGTTCCCATGGCTGTCTGGGCTCCTGCCCTTGCCACGGATGCCGATGGCTCTGTGGTATACACGTTCAAACTCCCCAATGCCAATACCACTTGGCGCCTCCGTGCAGCTTCCTGGACCAAGGATCTCCGCCATGGATCACTTGTGCGTGATTTTATTGCCTCCAAGCCGGTCATGGTCATGCCTAACCTGCCTCGTTTCCTCCGCTCGGGCGATACAGCTTCTGTCGTGGCCGTTGTCATGAACAACGCCGATTCAGCGGCTTGTGTCAATACTGTGATCGAACTCTTTGATCCGGTTTCGAATAAAATCATCTCTACTGAGACATTTACCGATTCACTCGCGGCAAAAGCATCATCTACTGTTGCTATCACTGTCGCTACACCGGGCATGAATGATATGACCGCCATCGGCTACCGCATACGTTCTTCTGCCAACGGATTCACTGATGGCGAGCAGTCTGTTATCCGGATCCTTCCTTCGATGGCCGAACTGGTGGAGACAACACCATTCTATCTCAATCCAGGCCAGAAGTCTTACACAACTGTGCTTCCCTCAGACCCTGGCGCGCGCATATCTCTCACCTTCTGCGAGAATCCTGTATGGACTGTCGTATCCGCTTTGCCCGGGCTGCGGGAGAATATGTCCGACGATGCCAATTCGGCTGCTGCCGCTATGTTCTCGGCATGTGTCTCACGTGGCATCATCAAGGGCAATCCAGCAGTGGCGGCTGCTTTGAAACAATGGATTGACAATCCTTCCGACTCAGCCCTTGTTTCCATGTTAGAGAAGAATGAAGACCTGAAAATCGCTGTCCTCAATTCCACACCTTGGCTTCAGGCGGCTCGTTCAGATTCTGAGCGCATGGCTCGCCTTGCCTTGATATTCAATAATAAGGAAGTGGACAAATCCATCTCTGCATCGCTTACCGCACTCCGCAAATTACAGCGCGCCGACGGCGGCTGGGCGTGGGGATCCTGGTCGCAGGAATCCTCGGTATGGGTTACATCCAATGTCCTGGATATGATGGCTCAGCTCACCCAGTTCGGTTGGCTGCCATCCGACAAGGCTATTTCATCAATGATCGACAAGGCTCTTAAATACTACGACAAGTCTGTCCGCGACACAGATATGGCATACGCACTTATACGTCCGCAATTCTCTGCTCCCATATCTTCCAATGGCCGCAGCGTCATTGCAAAGACGGTGCAGGATATAGTCCGTAACTGGAAAAAATATACTGATCCGGCATACAAATCGCTGGCCGCTGAAGCCCTGTATCGCAACAATTATAAATCCATGGCGCGACAGATCATGAAATCTGTGGCTCAGTTCGGTGTCACCACACCATCCCAGGGCATGCGTTTCCCGTCCGTTAATGCGCTTTCATCGTATGCATGCATACTTCGTGCATTCGCGCTTATTGATCCGCAGAGTCCGGCTGTGGATGGGCTGCGTCAGCAATTGATCGTCCGGAAGCAAGGTTCCGATTGGGGCTCTGCTGTAGTTACGGCTGAAGTCGTCTCATCCATACTGTCCACCGGCTCATGCTGGACAGTGCCAGCTCAGGGTGCAGTCCTGTCGGTGAGTGACGATATCGTGCTCCCGAAATCCCCCATGCAGAGTGCTACCGGCTCCATCACGGCCGACCTGAGCCGCTATGCGGGCGATACACTGCATATCTCCACACCCGGTGTTGGTCCCGCCTACGGCGCGGTCTTCGCGCAGTTCAGCCGCCGCATGGAAAAAGTTCAGGCTTCGTCATGCGACGACTTGTCAATCGAGAAAACCATCACCTTGCGTTCTGGCACAGGATGGACCCCGCTGCCTGACACTCTCCATGTAGGCGATCGCCTGAAAGTGCAACTTACCATCCATTGCAAGCGCAATCTTCAGTATCTAACTATTATTGACGATCGTGCGGCCACTCTGGAGCCTGTGGATCAGCTTCCGGGCTGGATATATAGCGATGGCGTGGGATTCTATCGCGAAAACCGTGATTCCCGCACATGTCTTTACATCGACTATATGCGTCCTGGCACATATCTGCTCACATATGAGATGAATGTCAACCTTGACGGCACATTCTCCTCAGGTGTGGCCACCATACAGTCGCAATATGCGCCTGAGCTTTCGGCTCATTCCGCCGGCGGCGTGATCAATGTAGCAACAAGCCGCTGACCACATGGATTACATACTGATTATCCCCCTTCTCGCCGTGGCAATCTATTTTACGATTGCCACGCGCGGTGTTCAGTTCAGGATGCTGGGCGAGATGTTCCGTCTGCTGGCATCTTCAGGCAAGAAGCATGACGATACGCGTGTGCATGCCGATTCCCATCACTCCATCAGTTCATTCCAGGCCTTTGCCGTATCGATCGCCAGCAGGGTGGGTACCGGCAACCTGGCCGGAGTGGCCTCAGCCATAGCCGTGGGAGGTCCGGGTGCCGTATTCTGGATGTGGATTATTGCATTGTTGGGTGCATCGTCGGCCTTTGTGGAATCAACATTGGCGCAGCTCTATAAGGTCAAAGGCAAGACTTCCTTCATGGGCGGGCCAGCGTATTATATTCTCAAGGGATTGCGCCGCCGATGGTGGGCTGTCACTTTTGCCATCCTCATCACTGTCACCTTCGGCCTGGCGTTCAATTCCGTTCAATCAAATACTATTGCTGATGCATTCCATACTTCATTCGGGATTCCGACGGCAGTTACCGCTGTCGCGCTCACAGTGCTCACACTTGTCATTATCTGGGGTGGCATACAGAGTATTGCCCGGTTCAGCCAGGTGATTGTGCCGGTTATGGCTGTTGCTTATATCATCCTTGCAATCGTGATTGTGATTATGAATATTCATAGGATCCCGGAGATATTCATGTTGATTATTGATGGTGCATTCGGTTTCGACCAGGCTATGGGCGGAACAGTGGGCGCGGCCATGACGATGGGCATAAAGCGGGGCTTGTTCTCAAATGAGGCCGGCGAGGGCTCAGCTCCGAACGTGGCTGCCACCGCCGCCGTTTCGCATCCTGTGAAACAGGGGCTGATTCAGGCATTGGGCGTATTCACAGACACTCTTGTGATCTGCACATGCACAGCTTTTATCATCCTATGCAGCGGTGTGTATACACAGGGGCACGATGGCATAGTCCTGACTCAGCATGCCATTGACATGCAGTTTGGCTCAGGCAATCTCGGGGCTTCATTCGTGAGCGTTGCGATATTCTTCTTCGCCTTTACGTCGATTGTCGCAAACTATTATTACGGTGAGACCAATCTGCTTTTTATCCGTCACAGCCGTACGTTGATATGTGTGTATCGGTTATGCGTTGGGGCTATGGTGGCCATAGGGTCTGTGGCTTCGCTCAATCTGGTATGGAGTATGGCAGATGTAACCATGGCGCTGATGACACTCTGCAACCTTGCCGCAATACTGTGCCTTGGCAAATATGCCCTGCGCTGTCTTTCAGATTACCGCGACCAACGCCGTCGTGGCATCAACCCCGTATATCATTCGTCCACGATTCCCGAGATAGCAGATGAGACCACCTGTTGGGATTAGATAAAAAGGATGGCCGTGTCTCACGACACAGCCATCCGGGGTTAATATAGATGTTTGGGGAATGATGTTACATCTTATTCAGCTACCACAGTGAAGGGGATAACCACAGTGACTTCCTTGTGCAGGTTGATGTTAGCTGTGTAATCGCCGACTTCCTTGATGGGCTGTTTGATCTCGATGAGCTTGCGGTCGATGTTGTGACCGAGTTTTTCGAGAGCTTCTGCAATCTGGATGCTGTTGACAGATCCGAAGATTGTACCAGTCGAGCTTGTCTTTGCGCCGATTGTGAGTGTTACGCCCTCCAGAGCCTTTGCTGCTGCTTCGGCATCTGCTTTGATCTTGGCGAGCTTGTGAGCGCGCTGACGCTGATTCTCAGCCAGCACTTTCAGGTTTGACGCATTGGCTACGATGGCCAGTCCGTTGGGAATAAGGTAATTGCGGCCGTAGCCGTCGCGCACTTCCACGATGTCGTCCTTGTATCCAAGGCGCTGTACATCTTCTTTAAGAATAATCTTCATATTGCTCTGTTGCTACGGTTTATTATTTCATAAGGTCGGTTACGAAAGGCAGGAGAGCCAGGTGGCGGGCACGTTTCACGGCCTGGGCCACGCGACGCTGGAATTTCAGCGATGTACCGGTGATACGGCGGGGGAGAATCTTGCCTTGTTCGTTCAAGAATTTCTTGAGAAATTCGGGATCCTTGTAGTCAATGTATTTGATACCGCTGCGTTTGAAACGGCAGTATTTTTTCTTCTTCACGTCCACCGACATGGGGGTGAGATAACGGATTTCTGAGGGATTCTGTGCCATGGTTTAGTCCTCCTTTGTTTGAGTTTGTGATGCTTTCTGTGCGCGGAGCGAACGACGCTTTTCGGCGTATTCAGCAGCGTATTTGTCCTGGCGGAAAGTCAGGAAGCGGATTACGCGCTCGTCACGACGGAATGCTGTCTCAAGTTTTTTTATCACTGTGGGGTCAGCCTCAAATTCAATGAGGTTGTAGAATCCGGTAGATTTCTTCTGGATGGGATAGGCGAGTTTGCGCAGACCCCACTCCTCGGTATTGACAATAGTTGCAGCATTGTCAGTGAGTACCTTGGAGAACTTTTCTACCGCTTCCTTCATCTGAACATCAGACAAAACGGGAGTTAAAATGAAAACGGTTTCGTACTGCATTGTTAATAAATTTATGAGTATTTTGTTAAAATCGCCTGCAAATTTACATCTAATTTCCCACACTTCCAAATATTCCCCCTATTTTTTCCACGAAAAAAGATCGGATCCGGCAATCGGATTGGTTGCCTACACTCCTTTTAATATGCGCGATAGGCCCATTAGCAGGTAAATACCTATGCGCTCTGGCCATGATTTACTCTGAGTTGGGTGAATCTGCTTATTCGTCACCTCCCGGGCATCCTGATGTTCCTGCATCCGACGTTGCGTATCTATATGTCGTTGCCGTTCGTATGCTTCCGAAGCCTCCTTTTCATCCACTGTGGTATATCCTTCGAAGAACTCGTCCTCATCTATATATGCTTCTTGGAGCTTCCTGATCAATGGCTCGATGCTGTTGTTACGGCCTCCGAGTGTGAGTACGATTTCGCGTAGTACAGCAGATTTAATTTTACGGCCGCCATCCCAGTTCATGGCCTCGGCATTGCTTTTGCCTGTGGCGAGGCTATAAATCAATGCGGCATAATCTCTAAGATTGCGCGTTTTTGAGCGTTCGGTCAGTGGCTCATGACTGGACACGCTGATTGAGATGGCACCATCGTCCAGCTCGCAGTTGCACCAACAGAAATTTGCTAAGGCATAACCATCCTTATGTGCTTTGGCAATTTGCACAAAAGCATTTACCAAAATCTTGTTCTGCTCTGCTTCCGACAGATTCCGGAAGTTTTTTAGTAATTCTTTGCCTCGCATAATCCATATATTATAGTTAAGGAAATCACCACTGGGTGTATCTCCCGCAAGAAGTCCAGTTCGACTCCTGATAGAACATTTTGCGACCGCTTTTCATGTACTCACCCACGAGCTTATAATATGCAGCCATATATCCGTCACGGAATTCCAACCGTATCATGCAATATGAATTTTCAACTGTAGCGCAGTTATATCGTGAGTTGGTTTGGCGGTAATGTTCGTTGCCACTATACCATCCGCTTGCGGCTCCGAATGAACCGTATCCTCCATCGCTGTGGCCATGTAAGATGTCGCCTCGACCATCTACCCAGAATTCTCCATATTCAGAATCTAAGTATTCATAGCTGGCATTTATGGTGTTGCCAGATATTTCTCCGGTAACCGTCCGGCCATTTCCCAACTTGATTTTGTATTTGCCGTTTCCAACGGATTTTATTTTTATATCACCGAGCCGAGATTCTTCGTCTGGTGTCCAATCCCCATCTATGGATTGGGCTGTCTGTGCGCATAATCCTCCGATGGCAAGGAATATCATTGTAAATAGGTATAATATCTTTTTCATTTTCTCATGCAAGATACATTGGTGTTTATTTCGAGGAGGACGGAATGCCGAGGGCTTTTTCGGCGAGGCCGGCATATTTCTTTGCTTGTTTCTTCTTGCCGAGCTTGAGATATGCTTGCGACATATAATTATATAGGTCGGCTATCTGTACCTTGTCTTCGCTGTTTATTATGATAGATTCATATTGGGTCAGCCATTTGACCGCCTCTTGGGGGGTGTCAAGGCCATGAGCCTCAGCAAACGCTCTCGAGAAGCATATGCTGGCAGTCAACTCTTTATCTGAATTGGGGTCTGCTAAAAGTTCTTCGGTCAAAGATATCAAACAATCTTTGGAGGCTTGCTCGTATTCCGGGATCAATCCGCCTACACTTCGCCAAATTTTTAAATGTAGACGTATCTCAGGGATAGTGATGTTGTCAATATTTATATAATGGGAGGTCTCAACAATCGCTTTAAGGTAAGGACGCTCTTCTGCAGGATAATCCCCTATCGTTTCCCATTCGAAATCTGACATAGGCTCATCAGGTATCGACAACTTATTGTACCATCCACTAAATATATGGCAGGCAAAGGCATCAAGAAGATCACCGCTCAGTTGATCAATAACGGAGTGGATGCCTTCCTTGTCTGACGGATTTTCAATAAAATATGTAAAAATATTATTCCACAATTTTTCATTAAACTCACCCGCCAATTCAGGGTCAAGCTCATAAGCCCGTACAATATATTCGTTATTCATGTCATAATATCCCTCTGCTCTTGCCATGCATTCGCATAGCATTAACAATACGTCGGCATTGTTGTGTGCATATTCCTTCAGCGGCGATTTAGAGAAACATTCAAGCGTTTCTTTATCATCTCCATTTTTGATTAGTCCGTCGGTTAAATACGCAAAGAGCAACTCTTTGGTAAGTGGATAGTACATAGTGTCATTGTCTGCAAGTGGCTCAACGGCTTTTTTTAGCAGCTGCAGATTCGTGATGTCCCCCGAGGTGACGAGGGTGGCCAGTATAACGTGGTCGGGAGAGTATTCATTGCATGTTGTTAAATACCTGGCGACATCAGTTTCGGGCATTCCTGCATAATTATTTTTTGAAGCCTCTTTAGCAGCCTCAATGTAGTCTCTTTCAATAATGTATCTTACCAAACCGGGGATATCATTCTTTAATTGCTTGCGCTGTACATTGGTAAGGCTGTTGATGACACTCATAGTCAGAGTCGAATCCATAGCCGATACTATGAATATATCGTGATAGATAGTGTCATTGAATTTTAGAGCTTCGATTGCGGCAAGCAGGCACGTTGTGGCATTTGACTTGTATGGATGCGAAATAATTTCGTTTTTAAGGTCCTCATATTGCATTTTCCTCTGATGTTCTTTCAGCAATTTAGTGCTTTCTTCCCATTGTTTACGGGATTCCTCCAACCCTCTGTTGGATTCTTCCAGTTGTTTACGTAGTCGCTCACTTTCCAATTTTTGCCCTTGCCTGATAGCCTCTGAGTTGCGGGAGAGTTGATTTATCCGGCTAATTTGACTCTGGTTCGCTTGGTTAATGGTCTTGGATGCTGCAGAAATGCCTTTGCCAACGGAATATAGTACTTTGGGTAGTTGTGACACCTGGGCCGATGCGTCGGCACACAGGCATAACAGTGTGCCAATGATGATTATCAATTCCTTCATGATTACCAAAGTGTTAAATTAAAGTTTTGTCACACCTTTTATTATCTCGAGCATCAGGTGGTAGGCATCCTCCATCTCCTGCAAGTCGGCATACTCGCGGGTGGAATGTATGTCGTGCTGACCGGTGAATACGCACATGCCGCCTTTTAGGCCTTTGGCTGCGAACATGGATGCGGTGGTGCCACCGCGTTCGTCCGAATACGTCACTTTCTTGCCTATGGCGGAGGCTGCGTCGTCGACAAGTTCTTTTGCCTGTGGATGCAGCGTATACGCCACATTCTCATACTGCAAGCCGTCATATACGATTTCTATTCTTACGTTTGGGAAATCTTTCCGCGCCTTGTCTACGGCGGCATGCACCAAGCCGTCGAAACGTTGGCCTTCTTCCTGGTCAAAATATCGTATACGTGTCTTTACGGTCACATCGGCGTCTCTCTTCTCGAAGCTCCAGGGGTGGATATATCCCTCGGACCCCTCGGTGTTTTCCGGACGCACCCCCACAGGAAAATAGGCTATGTAGGTTGCTGCTGCGGCTGTGGCATCGCCCAATTTCTGCGCTTTGGCATCTGAAGGATGCGCTTCGCGTCCGATGAATTTCACATCGAATCCGCGTGCGGTGAAGTTGGATTTCGTCACTGTCTCGCCGCCGGGGCCGTCAAGGTCGAAAAGTACGTCAGGATTGAATTGCGCGGCATCGATTCCATCTGCTGCCCGACCTACATCTTCGTTCGGACAGAATGCAAACATCACCTCGCCGTGCTTCAGCTTTTTGTCGGTGAGCAGCGCGTGTATCAGTTGCATGGCAATAGTGCATCCGCACTTGTCATCGGCTCCTAAAAGAGTCGAGCCGTCGGTCCGTACTATGGTGTGGCCGTCCTTGGCATCTTTTATAGGGGTGATTTTCCCGCCCGGGGCCTCGGGGGTGACATCAAGGTGGCAGCTTATGCCGAGTGTCGGATGTGTGCCTTTCACATTGGCCGGGATGCGCACATATACATAATTGTGCTCGCTCATTGTGGCGGTGGCTTCTTTCACGGATGATGTCTTGATTTCTGCCTTAACGTCGGACAGAAGCATGGATGCCATTACGTGCTGGCCATAGGTGCAGAGGCTGTCGAGGCTTGACTGGCTGTCGGTGGATGCATACTTGATGAATCTGTCAAGCATGTTTTTTTGCACGTCGTTGGATTGTGAATGAGCGTACCCCAGAGCATAGATGGCCAGGAATGCGGTGATGATCGGTCGTTTCATAGTTGCATTGTGAAATGGTTACTAACATTCGCAAAATTAACAAATGTTTTCACATTCGCAAGCATTATGCGTTGTTATATACATAAAAATATCCTTTTAGAAATCAGAAGCAAGGTAACTACTCAGGTCTGATTTTGGGCGATTTAGGGGCGTTGTCTACTGTAGTGT